>Ga0255338_1000873_pt1 | contig 71798 bp, 65 predicted proteins | sample MeOH1_35cm_T4_19_FD_203715 | JGI IMG/M metagenome (GOLD analysis project Ga0255338, IMG submission 203715) | Sandy soil microbial communities from University of British Columbia, Vancouver, Canada - MeOH1_35cm_T4_195 | ecosystem: Engineered > Artificial ecosystem > Sand microcosm > Unclassified ... | reverse complement strand
CGTAGATTTCGGGAAAGAGGCAGTGCACTCATCGGCGTCCTCGGCGTCATGGGTGTGGCAAGTGTTATTGGTGTCACCAGTGTCACGATGTCGATACATGCGATCGGATACACAACTTCGACACGCGCCGGAGTGCAGGCCGAAGCCGCCGCCGAAGCAGGTATTGATTTTGCAGCCGCAAGTTTAGCGACGAGCGTCTGCCAACCTGTGTATACGAGCTCCACTGCGCCGGTTTTCTCTGTTCTCATCTCGCACTCCACTTTGGCCTCCTCACCTGGTGATGTCGATACTTCGTGGGTGAGTGGATGCCCCACGACGACAAGTGCGGCACGACTCAAGCTTGTCTCTACCGGTTGGGCGAGTCAGTATGGAGTTGCTGGGAACTCTTCGAACGATGCACGGATGGTTGAAGCCATCTATCCATACACACCCACGCCTCCTTCGTACGTAATCACCCCATCCGGTCCTTCACTCTATGCATATGCTCAAATCGATCCAACGATCAATAATCTGACCATTACACAAGCATCAACGGCTCGACCAAGTTTGCAGTATTACTCGGGAAGCGCGACTTGCACATCTGGAACGCAGATACAAGGTGATGTGATTCTTGGTGCGGGCGCCCTTTCTGTGACGAGTGGATGCACAATTAATGGCGACCTTTGGGCTTCGGGTGCGATAAGTATTTCCTCGGGCGAAGTCACCGGAAATGTGATTACAGATAGCACGAACACAGGAGTTGGTCAGTATGCATTGACCCTTTCAAGCTCTTCGGTTGTTGATGGAAATGTCTTTTCGTCCGGCGGTGTGAACATCGGCGGAAAAGTCGGCGGAAATGTTGTCGCTGGACCGAACGCCCTATCTTCGAATTTTTCCAATAGTTCATCGGTGGGTGGGTCCATTGTGACCTCCGGAAGCGTGACCGCCCCAGCAGGAATCGTTCAAGGGACTACTACGACAAATCAGGCTGGAATTGTTACCCCGGTGATCCCTGCAGCTCCACCATGGATTGATTTTGCCTACAATCCGGGTGATTGGAAAACCTCCACGGGTGCCCCCTTCACGGTGCTGACCATGTCCACATGTAGTTCGGCAGACTTGGTAACCGCGTTGAATACCGCTCAAGCATCTACGAATCCAATGATCGTGGACACGAGGGCTTGTGGGAACAACACAGATCTGCGTGGGATCCCCTTATCGCTCCATAGCGATCTCGTCATCATTACAAATAGTTTCACAATGAGTGCAAATAATATTCAATCTTCCGACGGAGCCGATAAGCGGTTCTGGGTCATCATTCCTGATTCAGTCCTCAATCAACTTCCAACTTGCCCAAATAATGCCTCTCCGTCTATTGGACAGAATGTGACGATCAATTCACATGTTGGTGCAATGGTCTATTCACCGTGCGAAGTAAGTAATTCAGGAGATGTATGGCGTGGACAGATGTATGCGTCGTCAGTGGCTACGAGCTCTAACTTCGTTCTGGAGTATCTTCCAATCGGTCTACCCACCGTTAATCTCAGTACAGGACAGTTCTTAGCTCCACCTGGTACTGGAGTTCTTGGCGGCCGTACCTCAATTCGAGACTTGGCGATGCGATAAATGGTGATAATCGCAGGCATTCTCGGTTTAGCGGTGGGTTCTTTTTTGAACGTGGTGATCTACCGTGTGCCTCTTCGACAATCTGTGGTTTCGCCACCAAGCGCATGTCCTCGATGCAGTGCGCGTATCAAGGGCTATGACAATATTCCCGTGATCTCATGGCTGCTGTTGCGTGGAAAATGCCGCACCTGCAGTTCCGAAATTTCTGCACGTTATCCAATGGTGGAATTGGGCACCGCTATTTTCTTTGTGCTGGTTGCGTGGAAGTTTAAATCTTCGAATCCGCATGTTCTATTTATTTTGATTGCTTTTCTCTATTTGGCCGCAATCACCGTTGCTCTCGCGCTGATTGATCTGTCAACCCACACACTGCCTAACGCGATTGTCCTTCCAAGTTATGTCGTGGGAGCCGTTCTTCTCGCCTTTGACGGGATTGCCAGCGGTGACCAAAAAGCGTTGATACGAGCGATCATCGGAGCAGCAGTTATGTGGTTGCTCTATTTGGTTATGGCGTTGATCTACCCAGAGGGGATGGGGTTTGGCGATGTGAAATTTGCCGGAGTTCTTGGACTCTTTCTTGGCTACCTAGGATGGGATGTGCTAGTTACTGGTGCTTTCGCGGCTTTCGTATTAGGCGGAATTTTTGCTCTCGCACTCATTCTCTTTAAGAAAACTAATCTAAAGAGTGGTATTCCATTTGGCCCGTGGATGGTGGCAGGCGCTTGGCTCGGAGTCTTCTTCGGTGTGCAAATCGTCCAGAGTTACCTTTCAATCTTTTCACTTTCATCTGGTGTTTGAGTAGAAGCGGAGTAAAGAGTGGCTACAAACGTCGTTGGTCTGGACATTGGAAGTACTGCGGTGCGCGGTGTTGAGCTAAGCGCTGCAAAGAAAAACAAACCTAATTTGCTGCGATTTCACGAAGTGGTTCTCCCACCAGGAGCGGTGAGCCGTGGGGAAATATTGGATGCAGTTGCCGTCGGAGCTGCCCTTAAGCAACTCTGGTCGGAAGGGCGTTTCAAAACCAAGGATGTAGTTCTCGGAACGGGCAATCAGAACGTTCTCGTCCGTGACCTTACTGTCCCAAAGATGTCACTCAAGGAGATTCGCGAATCCTTGCCTGTCCAAGTTCAGAGCCTTCTTCAGATGACTCTGGAAGATTCAATTCTCGATTTCTATCCAGTTTCGGAAGGGATGAACGAACACGGAGCTACGGTCAATGGATTGCTGATCGCCGCCGAGAAAGAAGGAATTCTTGGCACGATCCGAGTAGCTGAGCGGGCAGGCCTCACCCCAGTCGACGTCGATCTCATACCGTTTGCCCTCAATCGACTTCTTATGGGTAGGTCAAGTGTGGATGGAACGGTAGCAATTATCGATGTCGGGGGCAGTACGACCAGCATGATTATTGCCCGAGAGGGTGTTCCGCAATTCGTCCGAATTATTCCTGCCGGCGGAGATGATCTGACTCAAGCTCTAAAATCTGGGCTTGAAATGAATTCCAATGCGACCGAGGAACTCAAGCGGACTTTACGTGTTGGTGCTGAACTCGCTTCGGATGATGATTTTGAAACAGCCACGTCCCAGTGTTCGTGCCCTAAGTGTTTGGCCGATATTGTCGTCGTTGAAAACCCTCGAGCTAATGAAATTCTCCAAAGGGTCACAGGAGAATTACTTAGTGGACTCCGAAATACCGTGAGTTACTTCAATAATACCCATCCCGAGAATCCTGTCACTCACATACTTCTTACGGGTGGCGGGTCACGACTTTCTGGATTTGCTCCGACACTTCGTGCGATGACGCAGATTCCAGTCTCATCGGCAGATCCATTATCGATGGTCAATCTCTCACGCAAAAGCGAAGAGAGGAACCAGATTAGAAATACCCAATCTCTGTCAGTCGCCTTAGGGCTCGCGATGCGGAATCTATCGTGATTTCAAAGAGGAAGAAAACAGAGCTTCTTATTGGGGGAGAATCACGCGTTGATTTCCTACCTGCAGAAGTTCGCATTAAGCGCCGCGGAAAAGTTGTTCGCCGCCGACTTGGTTTTAGCATATTCCTTATCATTTTGTTGATGATTGGTTGCACGGCCTTAGTCCGGGCACAAGCTCTCCAAGCGCATCGGAACTTGGCAATTGAAGAGGCGAACACTAAGTATTTGATTTCTGAACAACAAAAATACAGTGAAGTTGCCAAGGCACAGAATGAGATCGCAACTATCCAGGCTGCCCAACAGGTTGGGACTTCTACTGAAATTAACTGGCAGGAATATCTGACTTCTGTACAGGCAACACTTCCTTCTAATGTCACTATCGAAACTATAAATATTGATTCTGCCACTCCGTTTGCTCCATACACGCAGGCAACTGCGCCGCTTCAAGGTTCACGCATCGCCACCCTGAGCTTCACAGCTTTGAGTCCGACACTCCCTAAAGTTCCCACGTGGCTCATTGCACTTACTTCTCTGCCCGGATATTCCGATGCTTCACCGGGTTCTGTGACACGGACTGAGTCAGGTGCATATTCCGTGAATATAACGATGCACATCAATCAGGATGCCTTTACCTATCGCTTTGCAGCTAATGCGGAGGGATTGAAATGAAAAGTAGTAAATTTAGAGTTCTTGCACTCTCCTTCTTGTTGGTCGTTGTGATCATTGCAGGCTGGCTCGTCGGAATCGCGCCACAATTGGCTGATGCCTCCAGAACCAATGCAAGCCGTGCGGCTGTCCTTGCTCAGAATGTCGCTAATGAAGCGATTTTGCGAAAGTTAAAGGCAGACTATGCGGAAATTGACGTACTCAGAAATAAGTTGTCTGTTCTTAAAGTTGCCGTACCAACAAGTGCGGAGATTTCAACTTTCGTCACCGAGTTAAACTTTCTTGCCAACTCCCACAAGGTGATAGTTCGCTCCATCACTGTTAATGACGCAAAGCCTTACACGCCAGTAGAGCTAGTAGCGCCGACGTCTGGAAGTGAGACCTCGGGAGCAGGTGCTTCACTAACTACGAATCCAAGAGTCACCTCAAGTAACTTCATTGTGATTCCCGTCCAATTTTCCGTGACAGGCGACTACTCCAGGGTTCTGGATTTTGTCCACGAGGTCCAGGTGGGTCCTCGACTTTTCCTTATCTCCAATCTTTCAAGCATGGGCGCGACGGATGCCAAGGCAGTCACGAGTGATGGGCAATCTGGCCCGAATATTCTCCAAAAAGTTGACGCAACCGTGGGAGGCTATGTTTATGTGCTCCTGGATGGGGAAAAGTAGTCACTAGAACCTTAGGTGGGGTCAGAACAGGTCGGAATATCCCAAAAAGAGAGCGGGCGACGGGAATCGAACCCGCGCTGTCAGCTTGGGAAGCTGACGTGATGCCATTTCACTACGCCCGCGTGATTCCCTGAACTATATACGATGCACAACTAGCCCTAGAATGCCAACAAATATTGATAAATGCCAGTTATTTCTTTTGAAAGGGAAAACAGCTCTTGCGCCGACGATCCCAAAACCTTGCTTTACGTCTAACGTGGCAGAAGAAGATCAAGAGAGTTCTCTTCTCAGCGCTGGTCGATAGATTGATGGTGAAGAATTCGAAAGGCAGGACGATTCGAGATTCTTTTCGGTTTGTCGCGCAGCAAGCGGGTATTACCCCACAGATTCCATTCTTTTACTCTAGGGAGAAACTGTGGGCAAAGGTTCTTCAGGAGCATCTCAATCTTCCTTGGATCGGGATTGAATTAGGGGTCGCCTCCGGAGATTCAACTTTGGCGATTTCAAAACTTCAGAATTTCGATCTATGCGCCCAATGGAATGGGTTTGATACTTTTTATGGACTTCCCGAACCTTGGGGTGACTTGCCAAAAGGTGCATTTTCAACTTCCGGAAAGCCTCCGACTATTAAAGGGGAGAAATTTCGTTGGCACATTGGAGATGTCGAAAAAACGATTGAGGAGTTGGACAGTGAATTCCTCCGAAAAAACCGAGTCTTCATAATTTTTGACCTTGACTTGTACAAGCCGAGTAAAATCGCGTGGGAGAAAGCGTCGACTTTTCTAAAATCCGGAGATGTTCTCTATTTTGATGAGGCGTATGAGTCAGATGAAGGACGACTTATCCGTGAAATTCAGGAAGAACACGAAATCGAGATTATTCCTATTGGTTTTACAATTATGGCTTCCTGTTACTTGATTGGCTAGCCTTCATTAGTAAGTAAAGTTTATTGAAATAGTTATCAAAATGTTCCTCGTGTGTTGTCATGATTACGACATCTACAGTGTCTAAGAATTTCAATCTATTTAGAATTGAAGCAGAAAGTATCTGGTCCATTCCTGCCGTTACTTCGTCAAGTATCAATATTTGAGGTCTCGCGTAGAGAGCTCGGGCAAGTGCGATCTGCTTCCTCTGGCCACCCGAAAGATTCTCATTATTGACCGGAGATTTTTCGTTTTCTCCAAACTCGTCCAGTGATGTGATGCTTAAACACTTCCTATAAAGAATCTCCTCTTCTACCGACAGTGAATTCTTACCCGAAATCATTTCCATTATTGAACTACCGATCAAATACGGTACCTGTGAGACATATCCAATCCGTGGATGCCATTTCCTATCTTCCGACAAACTTTTACCGTCGATCTTCACCGAGTACCCTGAAGAGTCTATGCCGGCAACCTTCCTTAAAAGGGTTGTTTTTCCTTCGCCGGTTCTGGCTTTAATAAGGACCCAATCTCCACGGTCCGCTCTTATTTCTCTTCCAAATCCGGGTGAAAGATGCTCGTCGGTTGAAATGATCTCGAAGGACCGCTTAAAGGTCGTGTACGGGAGAAGTTGATCACTGAATTCGACTAATTGGCCTTCGGTGCTCATGTTCTTCAATTTGTAGGAGTGTGAATAGATTTGATTTCTCGCAGACATAATTCTTGAGAAAGCAGGCACTATTCGGAAAAAGGAATATGCTAAAACTGCAAGAAATTGGATTCTTGATTCCTTGGCTACCAAATTATCGAGAAACATAAAGGTTGTCACAACGGAGAATATAAAGATTATTTCAACTACAAATCTCGAGTAGGTTCCAAATTGCACGATCTTTCGATCAAGCCTACAAATCTCTCTAATTACGTCCTTTACTTTTGATTCAAGATGGGACACAAAACCTAAATCCTCCTTGATTCGTGCTTGATCAAATAACTCAGAGTCAAGAAGGTGATCGTTTATTGCTCTTTGCACATTTACCCTTTTAAGTCGAATTCCAATGTATTTAATCGTAGGAAATGAAAGCAGGGTTGTTATGCCAAATATGAGAAGTGATGCTTTAGGAGCAAAAACAAAAATAAATGGAATGAAGAGAGCTAACAGAATTCCTTCCGAAATAATCAGTGTTGCTGGGTAGTAAATGTTATGGATGATGTCATGTAGGTACTTCACGTTTTGACTCTTCGATGTGAATACGTCTTTAGCACTTTTCTTAACCGAAACACTCAAGGTTAAATAGAGCTGTTGGAATAGAGACGTGGCGATATGGGTCTTTAGTGCAAGCTCCAACCACTGGAAGAATAGTTTTCCCAGAAAGGCGAGGAAGAGAATTAGAAGCAGTACGTTCAGAGTGAGTCTAAAAGAAATTAAGGAATGCAGAAACCCAAAATTACTTTTCCGTCCGCCTAGACTTGACGAGACCATAATGGAAAAAACACCAGCTGCGAGAATTTCGAAGACGTTGGCGATTACAGCAAAAAGAACGGAAATCCGCCATAGCCTCCTTGATCGCTTCGGGAGTAGACGGAGCAGGTGCTTAAGATCTGAGATCACAAAACCACACCCTATTCCTACTTTTTATCGGTATCGGCGATGATGGGAGCAAGTCACTATTTTATTGGTATCTTCTGTTCATGTTGCTAAGCGATCGAGACATTCGCGCCCAAATCCAGGAAAACCGTGTTCGCGTCGAACCGTACGACCCGGGGATGATCCAACCCTCAAGTGTTGATGTTCGCCTTGATCGCTTCTTTCGCGTCTTCGAAAATCATAAGTACTCGGTTATTGATCCATCTGTTGAGCAGGGCGAACTTACTCGTGAAGTCAAAGTCGCCCCCGATGAATTCTTCATCCTGCATCCGGGGGAGTTCGTTCTTGCCAGCACCTACGAAGTGATCACCCTTCCGGATGACATCGCTGGCCGTCTGGAAGGGAAATCTTCCCTAGGTCGCCTGGGATTGCTCACTCATTCAACAGCGGGTTTCATCGACCCAGGTTTCTCAGGACACATCACTCTTGAACTCTCCAATGTGGCAAATCTGCCAGTCAAGCTTTTCCCAGGAATGAAGATCGGGCAACTCTGTCTCATCAAACTCACATCGCCTGCCGAGCATCCGTACGGTTCCGCGCTCTACGGTTCGAGATACCAGGGCCAACGTGGACCTACACCAAGCCGCTCGTGGATGAATTTTCACCAGAGTCAAGTGGAGTAGATAGGAGTAAATTAGAAGAATGAAAACTACAGTGATTCTCCTTATTGTTCTTGCCCTTCTCGTCCTTTTTGTTATTTCAGTTTATAACCGACTGGTCAGACTCAATATCAACGTCAATGAGGCGTTCGCTCAGATTGAGGTCCAACTCAAGCGACGCTCAGATCTCATTCCAAATCTGGTTGAAACGGTAAAGGGATATGCGACGCATGAGCGCGAAACCTTTGAGAAAGTCATTGCCGCACGAGCTAGGGCGACAACGGCTACGACAGTTGCTGACGTTGCTGCTGCTGACGGGATGCTCACCCAAGCGCTCCGTGGGTTGCTCGCAGTAGCTGAGGCGTACCCAGACCTCAAGGCTTCTTCAAATTTCCTTGCACTACAGGAGGAACTTTCGACTACTGAAAACAAGGTTTCTTTCGCTCGTCAGTATTACAACGACAACGTGCGTGCCTTGAATTCCGCGGTGAAAACCATCCCCACGTCATTTTTTGCTGGAATGGCCAAAGTCGCCGAGCGAGAGTTTTATGTTGTGGAAGATCCACAATCTCGCCAAGCCCCGTCCGTAAAGTTCTAGAGCCTCCCTATGGCGGGAGTATCTTTTCGCGCATCTCAGAGCGCGAATAAGCGCAAGACCTATTTTCTCTTAGCAGGGATGGGTGTGCTTGTTTGGCTCATTGTCTATGCCGCACTTACGTATTTAGGAAAGAGTTCGGCGGGTATTGTTCCAATCGCAGTAGGTATAGCGCTGATTTCTGTGTGGGGTTCTTACTACTCATCCGACTCCATAGTTTTGAAGATGACCGGCGCACGTGAAATTCAAGAGAGCGATAACCCAAATCTTTTCAATTTGATTCACGAGGTAACAATCGCAAGCGGATTGCCAATGCCAAAAGTCGCCATCGTTACAGATGACGCACCCAATGCCTTTGCAACTGGTCGAAATCCTGAACATGCAGTGATTGCCTTTACCACGGGGATCCTAAGCGTGATGGATCGAGACCAACTCCAGGGAGTTGTTGCGCACGAAATGTCCCATGTTGGAAATCGTGACACATTGGTTTCTGCTGTAGCCGCAACAACCGCAGGAGCTATCGCGCTTCTTAGTGATTTTCTTACAAGGATGATGTGGTTCGGAGGTGGCAGGCGTGATAGCCGAGAGCACAACTCGAATCCATTGGCACTTGTCGTCTCCCTCATCGTTATTATTCTGGCGCCAATAGCGGCAGTACTTCTTAAGTCTGCTGTGTCGCGTCGACGGGAAGCCCTTGCTGACGCGACCGCAGTGGCTTTTACCCGCAATCCGGCTGGTCTGCGCTCGGCACTTGAGGTGCTTGCTGCAGATTCCACGGTTGTTCGTCAACGTTCAACCGCAGTTGCTCATATCTGGATTGAGTCGCCACTCGATGCCAAGTCAGTCTCACGCTTATTCGCAACCCACCCTCCCATTCAGGAGCGAATTGCTGCACTGCGTGCGATGGAGAGTTTGGGACCAGCTACGTAAAAAGCAGTGTGGTCAAGCCTTAATCTGTTGAATCCTCGGTATTTTCCAGCGGAAAGAAAAGGGTGAAGGTCGCCCCCTCTCCCATAGAAGAAGAAACACTGACTTTCCCTCCGTGCGCCCGCATGACGGCGTCCACAATTGAAAGTCCAAGACCACTTCCTTCTTCACTGGAGCGAGCTCGGGATGGGTCTGCACGGAAGAACCGCTCGAAAATTCTCTCCTGATCCTCAGAACTCAATCCAGGTCCCTTATCTGCCACGGAAACCATCGCACCTTCATTGGATTGTGAAACTGAAACTAGAATTGGAGTGCCTGGCTCAGTATGCGTTCGTGCATTGGCAAGTAAGTTTGCGACAACTTGGTGTATGCGATCAGGATCTCCGAGGATGTAAAACTCATCATCAGGAACAGTCACCGTAATTGGATGACTTGGCCCCGCAGCCTTTGCGGATGCCACTGCATCTTTCACGGATTCAACCAAATTAACAGGTTCTCTCTTTAGCTCGCGTGATTGGTCTAGCCGCGCGAGAAGCAGAAGATCTTCAACGAGAGAGCCCATCCGAAGAGATTCTTTCTCGATGCGACCAATAAGTTCTTTGGTCTGGTCTTCGCCCTTCACTGCGCCTTGGCGGTGTAATTCAGCGAAACCCCGAATGGCAGTGAGAGGAGTGCGGAGTTCGTGACTCGCATCAGCCACGAATCTTCGCAGCCGCTTTTCACTGGCGCTTCGCGCTGCGAAGGATTCCTCGATTCGTGTCAACATCTGGTTGAGCGATTCAACGAGTCGTCCCACTTCGGTATCTGGCTTAGCTTCTGGCAGACGTGCAGACAAATCTCCTGAAGCGATAGATTCGGCAGTTGCTTCCACTGCTTCCAATGGTTTCAACCCAATGGAAATTACCTTGCGCGATGCGAGTGCGATGAGAAGTAGCGCAATAAGTCCGATGAATATGAAGAGGACTTGAAGCCGATGCAGTGTCTGATCGATATTCTCTAATGACTGCGCGACAACAACACTTCCTAGGGCAGAAGGGAGCACTCGTGCTAGAACACGAAAATCAGCGCCGGGTACATCCAGCGTGAAGGGGTGATTTTCATGGCTTATTACCATGGCAGGAGTTAATCCTTGAATATAATTTGTAATCGCCTGCGTATTAAGGTCACCACCGATGACGCCTAGCACCTTTCCCTCTGGATTGAGAAGCGTGACGGACATTGCAGTTGGGACTTGTCGCAACGGCTGCATGGTCCCAGTGCCAGCTCGGTTCTTTGGTGTGGCAAGGGTTGACTCCCCATTCAACTCCGACTCCATCATCATCGAATCGTTCTCATCTTGAGCAATTCCGGCGCGATCCAATCGAAGCGTCGATCCACCAGCGACACTGGTGAGTTGCTCATCAATTTGATTTATGAGGTACGAATGGAGGGCGCTTCGCGCCGCGACATCAGATGCAATGAAGCCCAGAGCGGAGAGGGCTACGACACCCACAATGAGACGATTGCGAAGACTCCACAGACTTAGAGGGTTGGAAACCTTACGAAAAGGAGAGTCCATGGTGGATGCAGTGTAGAAGAATTAAGCCATTATGGCTTTGGAGGCATACGTAATCGGTAACCAACACCTCGAACGGTGTGAATCAGTGGCGGATCGAAGATGTCGATTTTCTTTCGAAGGTAGGAAACATACGTCTCTACAATTCCTGCGTCGCCTCTGAAGTCGTATTGCCAGACATGGTCAAGAATTTGCGCCTTGGATACAACTCGATCTGCATTAATTAAAAGATAACGGAGGAGGAGGAACTCGGTCGGGGAGAGATCGATCAACTGTCCTGCTCGACGGACTTCGTGGGTAGCTTCGTCCAACTCGAGGTCGGCAAAGCGGATTTTTTCGTCGTCCAGAAGTGATTCGATCGCGCCTGTGCGTCGGAGAAGTGCTCGCAGACGTGCAACTAACTCTTCTAAACTAAATGGTTTTGTCATGTAATCATCGCCACCGATCGTGAGACCAGCGACCTTGTCTTCCATTCCATCTTTTGCGGTGAGAAATAGGACACCCACAGTGTGACCGTCGCTACGGATCTGACGGCAGACCTCAAAGCCGTCAAGGTCAGGTAACATCACATCAAGGACGATGGCATGAGGCTGGAACTCCTCGGCAACCTGAAGTGCCTGGGCGCCGTTGGCGGCAGTTCGCACGTCAAAGCCGACGAATCGCAGACTGGTGGAAATCAGATCACTGATGCTGGATTCGTCATCAACCACCAAGATCCGATGGATTGTCACTTCTTTTACCTCTTGCTGCACTGATCGCTCCTTGAGAGTCGTCATAGTCATCACCTCTGGGGCTGATAATGCCCTGTGAATCTGGGGATTATCTGAGAATAGTCCGTCAGCAGCCTCTGGATCTCACTTAGACCGAAGAAAATGGAGTTAGCGCTGAGACGTAAAGCGAAGCAGTCTCAAGCAACTCCATTTCTGAGGTCGGCTTTACGTCTCTACGCTCCAGCTACCTTCCTGGATTCAAGGATTCCGAAGTTAAACGGGTTTTACGGAGCGCAAGAGCGCCTGAGCCACATCAAGGACTTCGACATCACTCTCACGTCCACTGACTCCATCGCCCACCATGACACGGCAGAACGGGCAGGCAACCGCGACTTCCTCGGCCCCGGTAGCGATTGCTTCATCGACACGGTTGAGGTTGATGCGAGTGCCGAGGTTCTCTTCCATCCACATACGCCCACCACCACCACCGCAGCAGAATGAGCGCTCGCGATTTCGTGGCATCTCTGTTATTTCAACACCAGTGGCTTCGAGAAGTTCTCGTGGAGCTTCATAGATCTGATTGTGTCGACCGAGGTAGCAAGGGTCGTGGTAGGTCAATTTCTTCTCGCTCTTATTTACTGGAATAAGTCGGCCCTCACGTACCAATTGGTTGAGCAGTTGGGTGTGATGGACCATCACCAATTCGAATCCACTTTGGGCGTAGTCGCGACCGATTGTGGTGAAGCAATGGGGGCAGGTGACAACTACCTTTTTGGTTCCCTTTTCGGTGCGATTGGCAAATACTTCCTGGAAGGTCTCAATATTTTCCTTTGCGAGGATTTGGTAGAGGAATTCGTTTCCTGCTCGGCGAGCGGGGTCTCCAGTGCACGTCTCCTTTTTTCCGAGAACCGCAAAACTCACGCCTGACATATGCAGGAGTTCGGCAACAGCTTTCGTCGTTTTTTTGGCACGCTCTTCGTATGCGCCGGCGCAACCGACCCAGAATAGATATTCGACGTCTTCTGGAATCTGCCCTTCAACAACGCGTATTGGAAAATTGCACTCTGCAATCCAGCCTTCTCGATCGCTTCTATTGGCTCCCCAGGGATTTCCAGCATTCTCCAAATTGCGGAATGTGCCGCCGAGTTCGGATGGGAACTGTGATTCAACGAGTACTTGAAAGCGACGCATATTTACAATGTGATCAATATGTTCGATATCGACTGGGCATTCATTTACACACGCACCGCACGTAGTGCACGACCATAGGACGTCATATGAAATTGGCGCCAATTCTCCAACTAGAGACTCGTTTTCAACGACTTTTGACATGGCGTGATCTCGCATCGCCATAATGAGGAGTTTTGGAGAAAGTGGCTTTTCCGTATGCCAGGCTGGACATTGCGATTGGCAGCGACCGCACTCGGTGCAAGTCGTCATGTCGAGCAAGCCCTTCCATGAAATGTCTGCTCTTGTACCGAGACCGAATACATCGTTCTCAGAAGGATCGTCAAAATCGATGGGCTGACCGTGTGACAACATCTCTGGTAGTTCGCCAAGGGATGGCGTCCCATCGCTATGGCGCTTGTAGTAAACGTTGAAGAATGCGAGGAATCGGTGCCACGCAACGCCCATTGTGAGATTGAGCGCAATAACAATGAACCAGAGCATCGAGACGATGATCTTCACGGCTGCAACTACTTGTATAGAAATTTCAATAGTGTGAAGTGGAAGGCCCTTAAATAACTCAACTATTTGCCATGAGAACGGATAGTGCCAGCTCCAATCAGTGTCGCTGGACAACGCGCCTTCAAGCCCTCTCAACGCTGCGACGCAGAAGACGATTGCCAGGATCGTCGCTTCAACGTAGTAGGCCTTGAGCGATCCAGATCCAAAGAATCTCGACCGCCTTCCCTTTTGGAAGATACGGGTGTGCTGACGGATAAAAATCAATGTCAGAATTCCGAGACCGGTGAAGAGAGTTATGAGTTCTGTGAAGTACTCATAAGGGACTAAATGGCCAATAAAAGGGAGAGCGAAAGTTGGATCTAAAACTTGTCCGTAAGCGGTAAGCAATGTTCCAAAAAGAGTGACAAAGCCGACCATGACAACCCAGTGGGCGATGCCGGTGCCGGTGAAATTGAGCATCTTTGTGTGCCCCAGGATTTCACCCAACATATGCCCCATTCGCGAAGATCGATTATCACTTCGCGTTGGATCTGGCTGTCCACCTTTGTAGATAGCAAGAAGCTTCTTCCCGTTGATGTAGAGCAATGTGAGAGCAAAAAGAGTTATCCCGTAGGAGAGGATAGGCAGGATCAGATTGAGCCAATAGGACATAGGGATGAGGGTATCTGCGCCTTAAAAAATTGTCGCATTTCTGTAATTTCGAGACCCCTCCTTATTTTTAATCGAACGAGAGCACAGCCCCTGCCCAATTAGTCCATATTCCGAACCTCCTAAATCAACCTCTGGTATTGCATTAGTGGGTGATGGAGAGCAGCCTTACGTTTCCACGGGGCTCCTTGAACGAATTTGTGCCGCGCATCTCTGCGCCCATGAAAGCCGGCCAGCACAGCACCGCTGGGCGCATCTTCTGATCCAAACCCCACGTCGCAATCCAGGGCTCGGGCGGTTCGCCGGAAATGTCGGCTGCAAGTAGCTCTCGTTCGATGCAAGTTTGCTCCCGCCTTTTGGTGGCAGGTTTGTACAAACGCTCAGGGCTGGTCGTACCAGATGTAAGGGTTGAGGAACTCCCGCCCCATAAGGCCCTTCGCCTCATTCGTGCTGAGCTCGGCGTGATCAACGGCGTCCTTCCAATTGCTCGTGATCGTCGAGATCACGTGGTCGATGATCTGCTCAGCCTCCTTTGCAGAGAGCTTGAATTCCACAGCAGTCTGGCGGCACAGCCGGAGTTGGCTGTTTCGTTCCCCGGTCCTGGTGAGTGCGATGGCGTGAGTGGCAGTCTGCCCCGATCGAGGCTGCGGGGTGAGATCGAAGGCAGGGGTCAGGCGCAAGCGCTGCCCGTCCCAGAACGCGGCGTGGTTGCGCAAGTGGTCGTCGGTGTTTCCGATGCAGATGTTGAACACGAGCCTGGTGAAGAACTCCCGCAGCGTTGCCGGAATGTCCTCCCACGGTCCCTTTCGAATAGCGTCGGCGAGCTCGGGGTAGGAGGAGTATCGAGCTTCCGATTCATGTACGCCGAGGATTGTGAGAGCGGAGAGCATCTGCCTGCGCTCTCCGGAGGCGCCGCGGTCGAAGCGCTCCAGAAGAAGTACTTTCTTGCCCGTAACCGTGCGGATCTCCGAGCGCGCGACCTTGATACCAACACACGCAGCAAGGAAAGTGGCGGCGGCTTCGGCTTGGATGACGGGCCTGGTGTCGGTAGTAGAGGCAAATTTCGCGATGAGTTGCCGCTCCCCATCAACCAAGAGCGCCTTTGGAGTGGCACCGCCGATGGAGGTGCCATGGCCGGCGGCGGCCTCCAGCTCAGCGGGCAGAGACGTGCCGGCCTCGATGAGTTCAGCCGCGTGTAGCAACTGCTCGAGCGAGGCAGATTCTCCCCGCGGGGAGTAGTGGGTGGCAGAATCCTGGAAGTCGAGGGCTCCGATGCGGTTGCTACCCGACTCCGCCAGATATGTCAGTTCGTTGAGGTCAATCCCAGGGTTACCGGACAGGCGCAGGTTGATGACACGGCGACCCCAGGCATCCGGGGCGCCATCCCGAAGGCACCCGTGCAGCGCCAAGGCACTTCGACCCGGTTTTGGATCTGACGGGAAGATCGTTGGCGCCGCAAGTGGGAGCTCTTTGGTGAAAAGTGAGATCGCGCCTTGGCGTTCTCGATAGCTCTGGGCGTAAGTGAAGGCAAGAACGCTCTCGTTTCGCACGTGGCGATCGGTGCCGGTAAGCACTCCAGCTACGACTGGCTCTAGGGCGTTGGGCAGCCACACCCAGACGTAGACCTGCTCTCGCGGAGATTGAGAGGAGGAGGTTACGGTTTTAGAAGTCACTTGACACCTCTACGGACCGGCGTCGGGTCCGGGAGGGAAGCAGAGCCAGGCGCAAGCGCTCATTTTCGGCGACGGTGGCCATGGCTCGTACATCGTCTGGATGGGTTTCGAACAATGGGATTCCACAGAGCACCGCGGCCTCGATCACTGTCCCGACGGAGGTGGAAGAGGCGCCATGCTCAATGCGGGAGACGACTTGCGCGGTGACACCGAGGCGCTGTGCGAGGTCAGCCGCGGTCCAGCCCAACTCTCGCCGCGCCACGGCGATCTGCGTACCCAGAGCCTGCAGTGCGTACGTCGTGAACGGCAGGTATGCAGATCTCTTCTTCATATTTCACCCTTTATAAATCAACAGTAAAACCATCTTACTACAATTTTATGAATAATACACTCCCACTAATGCGATACTGTGCCAATCTTGAGTCGGTTCGACTCAATCTTTTGACAAAATGCGGCGCAAGGTTGAGAATTATCGTATGGTCCCCCATTGGGCCCGGAGATAGAGGAAAAAGGAGTAATAAAGATGGCTAGAGCAGTTGGAATCGACCTCGGTACCACCAATAGTTGTGTCTCGGTCCTTGAGGGTGGCGAACCAACAGTAATCGCTAACGCTGAGGGTGCACGCACGACCCCCTCGATCGTGGCTTTTGCAAAGAATGGAGAGGTTCTCGTCGGTGAGGTGGCTAAGCGTCAATCGGTCACCAACGTAGAACGGACCATCCGTTCAGTAAAACGGCATATGGGTACTTCCTGGAGCGTCGATATCGATGGCAAGAAGTACACCCCTCAGGAGATCAGCGCTCGCGTCCTTCAGAAGTTGAAGCGCGATGCGGAGTCATATTTGGGAGAGACCGTCACTGATGCGGTCATCACCGTGCCGGCCTACTTCAATGATGCCCAGCGTCAGGCGACAAAAGAAGCTGGTGAAATCGCCGGTCTCAACGTCCTTCGCATTATCAACGAGCCGACTGCTGCCGCTCTTGCCTATGGTCTAGATAAGGCCGATGAAGAACACACCATTCTCGTCTTCGACCTCGGAGGTGGAACATTCGATGTCTCCCTTCTTGAAATCGGTGGTGGCGTTGTAGAAGTGAAGGCAACGAATGGCGATAACCACCTGGGTGGCGACGATTGGGATCAGGCGCTTGTTGACTATCTCGTCAAGACATTTGGGTCGAAGAACGGAATCGACCTCACCAAAGACAAGATGGCGATGCAACGAATTCGTGAAGCAGCAGAGAAGGCAAAGATCGAACTCTCTTCTTCGCAGCAAGCAGCCATCAACTTGCCGTACATCACTGTCGATGCAGAGAAGAATCCTCTCTTCTTGGATGAAACCATCACCCGTGCGCAGTTCCAAGCCCTCACCGCAGACCTTCTCGACCGTTGCAAGAAGCCCTTTCAATCTGTGCTGAAGGACGCGGGGATTCCCGTCGCCGATATCCACCATGTGGTTCTTGTTGGCGGCTCAACACGTATGCCGGCAGTAGTAGATCTTGTACGAGATCTCACAGGCGGTCGCGAACCAAACAAGGGTGTGAACCCAGATGAGGTTGTAGCCGTCGGCGCATCTTTGCAGGCGGGTGTACTTAAGGGTGAAGTGAAAGATGTGCTTCTTCTTGATGTCACCCCGCTTTCCCTTGGAATCGAAACCAAGGGTGGTGTCATGACTCGGTTGATCGAGCGAAATACAACCATCCCAACTAAGCGAAGTGAAATTTTCACTACTGCTGACGACAACCAACCTGCAGTGCAAATTCAGGCTTACCAGGGTGAGCGCGAGATGGCCGCATACAACAAGAAATTGGGAATGTTTGAACTCACCGGTCTTCCTCCAGCACCACGTGGAGTGCCGCAGATTGAAGTGACTTTCGACATCGATGCCAACGGAATCGTCCACGTTTCAGCGAAGGATCTCGGTACCGGCAAAGAACAGAGAATGACCATCACCGGCGGCTCTGCACTTTCCAAGGACGAGATTGACCGGATGATGAAGGATGCTGAGGCTCATGCCGAAGAGGATCGCCAACGTAAAGAAGAGGCCGAAATTCGCAATACCGGTGACTCACTTCTTTACCAGACCGAGAAGTTCTTGGCAGAAAATGGCGAGAAGCTCAACGAAGGCGAAGCTGCTGCAAAGAAAGCTGAAACTGAGGAAGCAGTTGCTGAACTCAAGACAGCGCTTGGTGGAGCTAACTTCGAGATGATCAAGAGTGCAACAGAGAAGGTCTCTACATTGAGCCAAGCACTTGGTTCAGCTCTATACGCGGCAAATGCAGCAACTGCGCAAACTTCAGCCACTGAAGGTGGAGAAGAAGGTGTTGAAGACGCAGAGATTGTTGAAGAGTAATGTCAACAGAGAATGAATCTCTGGCTGAAGAAGTTATGGAGGATCTTCAAAGTGAGGCGGTTGAGAGTGATCTCGCCGTCCTCACTGGGGATCTTCAAAGACTTCAAGCCGAGTACATCAATTATCGTAAGCGTGTTGAACGAGATCGATCACTGTCGCATGAGTTGGCCGTTGGGGCAGTGCTTGTCGAACTTCTGCCAGTCTTGGATGATCTTGATCGAGCCAAGGAGCACGGCGAACTAAGTGGCGGCTTTAAGGCAGTTGCCGATCGTTTGTTCGGTGTTACAACGAAGATAGGACTTGAGCAATTTGGGGAAGTCGGGACGACTTTCGACCCACAAATTCACGAGGCACTCTCCCACACCACATCGTCGGAAGTGAGCGAAACAACGGCGACGGCAATTCTGCAACCGGGTTACAAATACAAGAACCGTATTCTTCGCCCTGCTAGAGTCGCTGTAACAGATCCGGAGTAAACCGTGGCCGCCAAAGATCTTTATGAGAAAGACTTCTACAAGATACTTGGCGTTGCAAAGGATGCGACGGGCAAGGATATTAGAAAGCAGTACCGTCTTCTTGCTCATAAATTGCACCCAGATAAGAACACTGGCAACAAGAAACTCGAAGAAGAGTTCAAAGCTGTTTCTGAGGCTTATGAAATTTTGTCGGATGAGAAATCTCGCGCTGAATACGACGAAGCTCGGTCCTTATTCGAACGTGGGGGCTATCGAACTCAACAAGGTGGAGCAGCTGGCGGATTCGGCGGTAGCCGCGACTACACCGATTTGTTCAACGAGAGCTCTTCCCAAGATATTTTCGCAAATCTATTTGGCGGGCGACGGGGTCCGCGCCGAGGAGCTGACCTCCAGACGGAATCAACGATTTCTTTCCGAGAATCTATTTTTGGGACAAACCTAGAGTTACGTCTTTCAAGTGATGGTGGGGCGCCCGCAAATATCACTGTTCGCGTGCCACCCGGAGTAAAAAATGATGGAAAGATTCGAATCAAGGGTAAAGGCGCTCCAGGAGAGGCCGGTCCAGGAGACCTCTTTATCCATCTCAAAGTGCGACCTCATCCGATCTTCTCCCACAAAGGCGAAAACCTACTGATGACTCTTCCCGTCACCTTCGTTGAGGCTGCTCTGGGGGCGGATATCAAAGTTCCAACTCTCTCGGGCGAAGAGGTGACGGTTCGTATTGCTCCCGGAACGCCGAGTGGTCGAGTTCTTAGAGTCAAGGGCCGTGGAGTAAAGAGTGCAAGTGGGACGGGAGATTTGCTTGTCCAGGTTGAGGTCCAAGTTCCGCAGCGCCTCACTTCCAAAGCGCAGAAAGCGCTGGAGGACTTTGCCACAGAGACGGCGAATGAGGATGTTCGTACTGAATTCACGTCAAAGGCAAAATCATGACTGAAGAATTGAAGAATCCAGAAGATGATGACGAAGCCGCCGTTTATGTCATTTCAATTGCTTCTCAACTTTCAGGATTACATCCACAGACTTTGCGCCAGTACGACCGTTTAGGTCTGGTTTCACCCGGTCGGGCAAGCGGCAGAGGTCGGCGATATTCGTTACGTGACATTGCCCTATTAAGAAATGTGCAACGCCTTATTGGTGAAGGTATCAATCACGCTGGCATTAAGCGGATTATCGAACTCGAATCGGCCATGGCAAACATGGCCCTAGAAGTGGCGAAGCTTCGAGTTGAAGTGGACGCGCTCTTGGAAGCGAATCCGCCCATGACGCTTGCGCGGAGAGTTTCAACTCCGATGGTGATCTACAAGCAAGATTAGGACGCGCCCGACCAATCGGTAGGATCTCATCATGAATTCTCGCGAAGCTCTAAAAGAAGAGATAAATAAGAAGGCTGTGGTACATGGGAAAGTAATTTTGTCTTCGGGTATCGAAGCGGATTATTATGTCGATCTTCGGCGTGTCACTCTGGACGCAGTGGCTGCGCCACTTGTTGGCGAAGTGATGCTTGATTTACTTCAAGGTTGGGACTTTGATGCGGTTGGTGGTCTCACACTGGGAGCGGATCCTGTTGCTGCAGCCATCATGCACATTGCCGGACAGAGGGGTCGCCTAGTTGATTCATTTGTGGTTCGCAAAGCAGAGAAGCAGCACGGATTGCAGCGAAGAATTGAAGGACCGGATGTCAAAGGTCGCCGCGTAGTCGCGGTCGAAGACACGTCAACAACCGGCGCTTCCGTACTGACAGCTGTCGAAGCACTTCGCGAGGCGGGGGCAACTGTTGTCGGTGTCGCTGTGATCGTCGAGCGTGGAGCGAAGCAGGCGATTCTTGATGCAGGTTTGGAATATCGAGCAGCCTATTCACTTGAGGATTTGGGATTATAGAAATGATTACCCGCACGATCGGGCCGTGGGGAGTTTCAGCGATGGGTCTTGGCTGTATGCAACTCTCTGGAATGTCCACCACCAACGCACCAATATTGCATGACCAAAGTGCGGCGATCGCCGTTATTCATGCAGCTCTTGATGCAGGCGTAACCCTTCTAGACACAGCCGATATTTATGCGCCGAGTTGGGATACTTTCGGACACAACGAGAGCCTTGTTGGGGCTGCTTTTGAATCCTGGAACGGATCACCTTCAGAGAAGGCGAAAGTTGTTATCGCGACAAAAGGCGGTATCACTCGCGGACCTGGTGAGAGTTGGGGTAGGTCTTCATCCCTTGATTATTTACTCCGTGCAGTTGAGAATTCGACAACAAGGCTGGGCGTGGAAAAAATCCAACTCTGGCAGCACCACCGCCTGGATCCTACAATGATTTTCGAAGACCAGTTTGAGAATGTTCTCGCACTTCAAGCGCGCGGTCTCGTTGAAAGAATAGGTGTGAGCAATTACAGCGCTGCTCAGTTACGTCGCGCTATCGAGATAGGTGGCACTCCCGATGAAGGTGGTCTTGTCTCCATTCAAAATGAATATAGTCCGAGATATCGCCATGAGGCTGACGTTCTAGAAATCTGCGAAGAGTATGGAATTGCCTACCTTCCCTGGTCACCGCTTGGAGGAATTAGAAATGCCAGACAACTCACTGGCGGGGATTTTTCTGCCTTTGGTGAGTTAGGAAGAAAGAAGGGTGTTTCGGCATTTGCAGTGACGATTGCCTGGCTGCTTCATATCTCGCCAACTATGATCCCAATTCCTGGGACTACCCGCGTTTCCTCTCTGCTTGATGACTTCGAAGGAGTTGGTGTTTCACTGACCGACGGTGAGATGAAGTATGTGAACTCGAGTTTGCCAGAAAGTGTTTCAGTTGATGATGAATTATTAGATCAACCGCTATTTAGAACTGAGAAGCAGAACTAAATTAACTCAAGTGGCGCTTTGTTCGCATTTCGCGAATTATTTCGAGACCAAGTGGAAGCAAGCTAAGAAGGATGATCACTCCAATTATTGGAAGCAGGTAGGAGTCAATCGATCCTTTAAGTTTCTCTCCAAGGATGTAGCCGAGCAGAGCAATGCCATCGGACCAGATAATTCCGCCTATGACATTCCAGAGTAAAAACTTTGAGGCTGGTATACGCACGATCCCGCACAAAGGATTTATCAGTGTGCGCACGAAGGGAATGTAGCGAGCCAGAACAATCGCCCGGCCCGGCCCGTACTTCTTGAGCCATTTCTCAGTAGCCACGACGCGAGAGCGATTGAAAACCCGTCCATCCGGACGGTCAAAGAGTGGACGTCCAAAGCGATGACCAATGTAGTGACCCAACTGCGACCCGAGGATTGTCGCGATCGGTGCCCCGATGAATAGTCCGAGGACGGAGAGGTGGGCTCCACCCAGGAGGGTGGCGGCCGAACCAGAGGCGGCTAGCCCTGCGATGAAAAGGAGGGAATCTCCGGGAAGGACCAGTCCGATCAGCAACCCGGTTTCGGCAAATAATGCTCCGAGGATCCCAAGAAGTCCCAGATCGACAATGATGGATTTAGCGTCCAGGAGGTTCATAGGTCGCAACCCTAAACCCATAGGGGCAGATTCGAAGCGTCGGTGTGTCGTAATAGATAGGTACAGACGGGTGGATTTGGGGTTAGGGCGGACCCTATGCGTACACTCTGGTCATCTTTGCCCCAAGAGGGGGTCCCGATCTCCAATGGAGGAGAAATGCGAGCTGCCAGCTCTCTCGTGCATGTCACAGGAACAAACCTCACATATGTCTATATCGTCCTAGCAATCTCGCTGGGCGCACTCGCAATTGCCTGGGCATTGCGAGCTCAAGTACTTGCCGCCGATGAAGGCACCGAAAAAATGCGTGAAATTGCTGCCGCCGTTCAAGAAGGTGCCGCTGCATATCTGACACGTCAATTCAGAACACTTTCCTATTTTGTTGGAATCGTTTTCCTCCTCCTCTTTGCTCTTCCGGGTGATGGAGATATTCGTATAGGTCGCTCAATCTTCTTCTTGATGGGTGCGGTCTTCAGCGCACTCGTTGGTTACAACGGAATGTGGCTTGCAGTGCGTGCGAATGTTCGCGTTGCAGAAGCTGCCCGACAAAGGTCGGCAGAGAAAGCAGTTCGAATCGCATTCCGCACCGGTGGAGTTGTGGGTATGACGACTGTTGGTCTCGGACTTGTCGGCGCTTCCCTGGTTGTGATCATCTATCGCGAGAATGCACCAGCTGTACTTGAAGGATTTGGATTTGGCGCCGCAATGGTTGCGATGTTCATGCGTGTTGGTGGCGGCATCTTCACCAAGGCAGCAGATGTTGGAGCTGACTTGGTCGGTAAAGTCGAAAAGAATATTCCAGAAGATGATCCACGTAACGCCGCGACAATCGCAGATAACGTCGGGGATAACGTCGGCGACTGTGCAGGTATGGCTGCAGACCTCTTCGAGTCTTACGCCGTAACTCTTGTCGCTGCGCTCATTCTCGGCAAAGCTGGCTTCGGTGATTCGGGCCTTATTTACCCGCTGATTGTTCCAGCAATCGGAACGATCACTGCGGTTATCGGAATCTTCCTCACTCGAATGCGCAGCACTGACAAGTCTGCAATGGATTCGATCAACCGGTCATTCTTCATGTCAGCAGTTATCAGCGCCATCCTCACTGGACTTGCAACATTCATTTATCTTCCAAGTGATTTCAGTCTTCTCACCGGTTTGTCCGCTACTGCGGTGGCAGATGCTGGAAATCTCAATCCCCGAGTGCTTGCATTCGGCGCAGTCCTCATCGGTATTGTTCTTGCCGCATCCATTCAAGTACTCACCGGCTTCTTCACATCAGTCGGCAGACGCCCAGTCAATGATGTTGCCGCGTCTTCACAAACAGGCGCAGCGACAGTGCTACTTTCAGGCATCTCTGTAGGCTTCGAATCAGCGGTTTATTCAGCCATTTTGATTGCTTCAGCGGTGTTTGGCGCCTTCCTACTTGGCGGCGGAAGCATCGTTCTCTCGCTCCTCGCTATTGCGCTCGCAGGCACCGGATTGCTCACAACTGTGGGCGTAATTGTGGCAATGGATACCTTCGGCCCCATTTCAGACAATGCACAAGGTATTGCTGAAATGTCAGGCGACGTCGAAGGTGAAGGTTCATTGATCCTTACTTCCCTGGATGCGGTTGGTAACACCACTAAAGCAATCACAAAGGGAATTGCAATCGCGACAGCAGTCCTTGCTGCAACGGCACTCTTCGGTGCGTTTACAGATGCGATCAAGGCGGCAGTTGAAACTGCAGGAGAGAACGCAGCAAATCTTGCACTTCAATTCCAAGGGGTACTTGATGTTGCCAATCCTCGCAACCTTGTAGGGCTCATTATTGGTGCAGCGGTCGTGTTCCTCTTCTCTGGTCTGGCAATCAACGCTGTATCGCGCGCGGCTGGCGCGGTTGTTGTAGAAGTTCGCAAGCAGTTCATCGAACACCCAGGCATTATGGAAGGCACTGAGAAGCCTGAATACGGCCGTGTTGTTGATATCTGTACTCGTGACTCACTGCGCGAACTTGCGACACCAGGGCTTCTCGCTGTTATGGCCCCGATCGCTGTCGGCTTTGGGCTCGGCGTCGGATCGCTTGGTGCCTACCTTGCAGGTGCAATCGGGACTGGAACATTGATGGCTGTTTTCCTTGCCAACTCCGGTGGAGCATGGGATAACGCAAAGAAAATGGTCGAAGATGGTCATTTCGGAGGCAAGGGTTCTGACGCTCATGCCGCAACCATTATCGGAGACACCGTAGGTGATCCATTCAAAGACACAGCTGGTCCTGCAATCAACCCATTGATCAAGGTTATGAACCTTGTTGGTCTCTTGATTACCCCAGCGATTGTGAGCATGTCACTTGGTGGTCATACAGGAGCAAGCACCGCAATTGGCATCTTTGCCTTTGCTGTCATTGTTGGCGCACTTATTCATAACCGCCGCAAATCAACAACGATTGAGTATTAAGAGGTACGGTTTCCTACCTCGAAATACCTCGATGCACCTAAGGTGGTTATGGCAAAAGATCTAAAAAAGTTGGTGATTGTTGAATCCCCAGCTAAAGCGCGGAAGATTGGTGGATACCTCGGCGATGAGTACATCGTCGAGGCTAGCGTCGGCCACATCCGCGACCTGCCTCAGCGTGCCGCCGACATTCCTAAGGAGTACAAAGGGATCGCGTGGGCGAAAGAAGGGGTCAACATTGAGGATGACTTCGCCCCTTTATACGTCATTAACCCGGATAAGAAGGCCAAAGTGGCCGAACTCAAGGGGTTAATGAAGGGCGTCGACGAACTGATCCTGGCAACTGACGAGGACCGAGAGGGTGAGGCAATTGCCTGGCACCTGGTCGAAGTCTTGCAACCAAAGATTCCAATCAAGCGGATGGTCTTTAACGAGATCACCAAGGAGGCAATTCAGAAAGCAGTCAATGAAACGCGCGATCTGGATTACCACCTCATTGATGCCCAGGAAACTCGGCGGGTGCTCGATCGGCTTTTTGGATATCGCCTTTCTCCTGTGCTCTGGAAAAAGGTTATGCCGCGTATCTCTGCGGGGCGAGTTCAGTCTGTGGCAACGCGACTTATCGTTGAGAAAGAACGCGAGCGAATGGCTTTCGTTTCATCATCATGGTGGGATGTGGCGGCGAAGTGCGATCTTGGATTCAACGCAAGACTTATCAGTGTCGACGGCAAGAAGGTCGCAGCGACAAGTGACTTCGGCGCTGATGGGTTGGTCAAAGAGAAATTCCTTGCAAACATCCTCCTTCTCGACGAGTCGGGTGCGCAACATTTAGTTGATTCGTTAAAAATTTCTCCTCTTACAGTTAAATCTATCGAAGAGTCGCCACGTACAGAACGCCCTAAGCCGCCTTTTACGACATCAACACTTCAGCAGGATGCGGGAGGGCGTCTTGGATGGGGTGCACAGATCACAATGCGCATCGCTCAGCGGTTGTATGAAAATGGGTACATCACCTATATGCGTACGGATTCTGTCAATCTTTCCGCACAGGCAGTAACAGCTGCACGTCATGCAGCAAAGGCACTTTATGGAGCCGATCATCTTTCGGATACGCCTCGTGTGTATGCAAGTAAGACAAAGAATGCACAGGAAGCACATGAGGCCATCCGTCCTGCAGGAGATAGTTTTCGTACTCCAGGGGAGTTGGCCCCTGAACTTTCACGCGACGAGTTTGCGCTTTATGATCTGATTTGGAAGCGGACTGTGGCCTCGCAGATGGCGGATGCAAAAAAGATGCAGATGCGCGTGGATTTCGAAGCATCGACAAATGACGGGAAAGAGACTCTCTTTCGAGCAAATGGGTCGGTCATCACTTTTCACGGATTCTTGGCAGCCTATGATGACACGACGGACGAGAAGAGCGATGAAGAGACTGGGGAGGAGAATAAGGACCGTCGGCTGCCCGCTATGAGTGTTGGACAGGCGATAAAAGTGGCTGAATATAGCTGCGAAGGCCATGATACGAAGCCTCCAGCTCGATACACCGAGCCAACCCTTGTGAAGAAATTGGAAGAACTCGGGATTGGTCGCCCGTCGACATTTGCCTCGATTATCCAGACAATTCAAGACCGCGGCTATGTCTATAAGCGCGGCCGGGCACTTGTGCCTGCATTTCTTGCTTTCTCGGTGACGGGTTTGCTCGAGCAACATTTTTCAAAATTAGTGGATTATGAATTTACGGCAAGCATGGAAGAAGACCTCGACAAGATTGCCGCTGGTGAAGCACAACGTGTTGATTGGTTGAGAGATTTCTTTTACGGCCATGACGGACAACCAGGCCTCAATGAATTGTCGGCAGATCTCGGCGCGATTGACGCGCGCGAAGTGAACACGATGCGCCTTGGCGATGACATTCAGATCCGAGTCGGCAGATACGGTGCTTATCTTCAGCAAGGCGAGGGAGAAGATCGCAAGCTCGCCAATATTCCAGAGACGATGGCTCCGGATGAATTAACACTGGAGGTGGCAAAGGAAATTCTTGCGCAGCCATCCGGTGAGCGCGAACTAGGCGTTGATCCCACTACTGGTTTGGATGTGATTGCCAAGTCCGGACGTTTTGGTCCTTACGTTTCGGAAGTTTTACCAGAGGATGCAAAAAAGGGCGACAAGGCAAAGACCGCCTCGTTGTTGTCAACAATGACCTTGGACACCATCACCTTTGAAGACGCGATGAAGTTGCTCTCGCTTCCTCGCGCCCTCGGAATAGATTCCGAGACTGGCGAGGAGATAACTGTCCAGAACGGGCGTTATGGTCCCTACCTCAAGCGCGGCACTGATTCGCGCACTCTCACGAGTGAAGATCAACTCTTCTCATTGTCACTCGATGAAGCGATTGCAATCTACAAAGAACCGAAAGTTCGGCGGAGGGGGGTTGCTAAACCACCACTGAAAGAATTGGGCGTGGACTCGGCAACTCAGAAGCCGGTGATTGTTAAAGATGGTCGTTTTGGAATGTATGTGACCGATGGGGAGACAAATGCGACTCTGCGTCGCGGTGACACCCTTGAGGGATTGACGTTAGAACGTGGACTTGAGTTGCTTGCTGGACGACGCGCTTGGGAAGCCGAGAATGGTGGCGTTTCAAGGCCAAAGAGATCTTCCAAAAAGCGCGCTGCCAAGTCATCGAAATCCTCCAAGGCGAGTGCCCCCACCTTGACCAAGAACACTGTGAAAAAGGCTGCATCCAAGAGAGTTGCGAAGAAGGCAGCGACTGGGAAAGCCAGATCAGTTACCAGTAGTACATAGCCGGTTCGGACTACCCTTACCCCGTGGCACGCTCATTTCCAACTCCTGCGGCTCCCGCGTCAGATCAGACCCGTGGCGTTATGGCCATTCCCGCATTCCGCAAACTCTGGAACTCCATGGCTTTCTCATCCCTTGGAGACTGGCTTGGCCTCTTGGCGACAACTGCGATGGCCCAGCAACTCTCGGGTGGCGATTATGCAAAGGCCAACTTTGCAATCGCTGGCGTCTTTATTGCCCGCCTTGTCCCCTCGGTCTTCTTAGGGCCACTCGCCGGGGTTATAGCCGATCGGTTTGATCGACGTAGATTGATGATCATTTCAGACATACTCCGAGCTGGGTTTTACATTTCGATACCAATTATCGGCAATTACCTCTGGCTCTACATCGCAACCATCCTTGTCGAGTGTGTGACCCTCTTCTGGTCACCGGCAAAAGAGGCGAGCGTTCCCAACTTGGTTCCAAAAGAGAAATTGGAAAGCGCCAATCAAGTCTCACTACTTGCGGCATACGGAAGCGCTCCTATTGCGGCAGCACTATTTTCTCTCTTAGCCCTTGTTAATGGCGCGCTCGCAAATGCTCTTCCATTTATTGAGAGCAATTCAGTTGATCTTGCTCTTTACATTAATGCAGCAAGTTTTCTCTTTGGCGCTTGGACCGTCTGGGGTTTGCATGAAATACCTAAAGGAGCAGCATCGAAGAATGCGAGCGAGGTTGGAGTAGCCAAGTCCCTCCTGGAAGGCTGGCGATTCGTCAGTAAATCTAAAATTGTGCGCGGACTCATTGTTGGAATGGTCGGCGCATTTGTTGCGGCAGGTGCTGTCATCGGTCTTGCAAGAACATTTGTTGGAGACCTCGGTGGAGGTGACGCGGCCTACGGTGTTCTCTTTGGAGCAGTCTTCACTGGACTGGCAGTAGGAATCGCATTTGGTCCGAAAGTCTTTGCGCAGTTTTCACGACGCCGACTCTTTGGCGCTTCATTATCAATTGCCGGGTTCTTCCTTGTTTTCCTTGCGATTATCCCTAACTTAGTTTTGGCGGTATTTATCGTCGTGGTCCTTGGGTCGTTCTCTGGAGTTTGCTGGGTCACGGGATTCACCATGCTGGGAATGGAAGTTGCAGACGATGTCCGCGGGCGCACCTTTGCGTTTATGCAATCCCTCATACGCGTGACTCTCGTAGCTGTTCTAGCGATTTCGCCGCTTATTGCGGCCGCGGTGGGCGAGCATAATTTCAAATTCCAGAACACTCAGATCAGTTACAACGGAGCGGCCATAACGATCCTTATCGCAGGTGTTATTGCCTCAATTATCGGCATGGTTTCATATAGACAGATGAAGGACCGCCCGAATGTCTCCATCTGGAGCGACATCTCTAATGCGCTGAAAGGCGAACTTGGGTCTATCACTGGTGCTTCAACCAAGGGCGTTTTTATTGCCTTTGAAGGGGGAGAAGGCTCTGGAAAATCAACACAGGTGAAGTTGTTAAAGAAATGGTTGGAGGGGCAGGGCCATGATGTCCTTCTTACTCGCGAGCCTGGCGGCACTGAGCTGGGCAAGGGGCTCAGAGAGATACTCCTCTCCCATGAGACAGGAGATATTTCTCCCCGTGCAGAAGCACTGCTCTACGCCGCCGATCGCGCACATCATGTTTATTCTGTGATCCGTCCCGCACTTGAAGCAGGCGAGATTGTCATTACTGATAGATATTTTGATTCCTCCATTGCCTACCAAGGTGCAGGTCGAGTCTTGGAACCAGGGGAAGTCGCGCGCATTTCGCGATGGGCTACTGAGTCACTTTTCCCGACTCTCACCATAGTTCTTGATCTTCCTGCGGAGATTGGATTAAGCCGACTGAAGAAGAAGGACCGTCTTGAGGCCGAGCCTCTGGCTTTTCACGAGAGGATTCGCCAAGAGTATTTGCAGCTGGCACTTCTGGACCCCGAACGGTACTTAGTGGTTGATGCGCAGATGAGCCTTGAGGATATTGAACACACGATTATTACTCGAGTCGCAGAGTTGCCCGCGCTGAGCAAGATTCCAAAGAAAGAGAAACCAATACGGATGCCCGCAGCGCTTAAACGGAAACTGAAAGAGATATAAGGTGTCCGTTTTCGCCGACCTGGTAGGACAGTCGCATATCGTTCTAGCACTGCAAGATGCGGTCAAGGCATCTCGCAACGGCGAAGAGTCGCAAGAGATGACGCACGCCTGGCTCTTCACTGGCCCACCTGGAAGCGGACGGTCAAGTGCGGCTATTGCTTTTGCCGCAGCCCTTATCTGCCCTGAAGAAGGATGTGGAACATGCATTGACTGTCGCTCCGCCCAGGCTGGTGGCCATGCGGATGTGGAAATCGTGCGGACCGAGGGACTCTCCATAAAAGTCGATGAGATGAGAGAGCTCCTCCAGCGCGTGGCCTGGGCGCCGAGCCTTGGTGGCTGGCGCGTTGTAGTGATGGAAGATGCTGACAGGCTTACAGAATCGGCTGCAAATGCCCTCCTTAAGGCAATTGAGGAGCCCGGCGCACGAACGGTCTGGTTGCTCTGTGCGCCGACTCTTTTTGATGTTCTTCCGACGATTCGCTCCCGTACTCGTCATCTACAACTGCGTACCCCTTCGGTCGAGGATGTTTCTGAAGTCCTTATCCGACGCGACGGCATCTCGCCGGGAATGGCGAATTTCGCCGCACGTGTAAGTCAGGGCCACATAGGACGTGCGCGTCATCTGGCAACAGATGAAGGTATCCGATCGCGTAGAAACACCATTATGAATCTACCTTTCAATTTAACGTCCCTTTCGACTGCTTTCGCCGCCGCTGCGACACTTGTCGAACTCGCAACACAGGAAGCGAATGCACAGTCGGAAGCTCGATCTGAGAAAGAGTCGCACGAGTTGGGGCAAGCGTGGGGACAAGGCGCCACTGGGCGCGGCATGGCTTCGGGAGGAGCTAGGGCGCTTAAAGAGTTGGAGAAAGAACAAAAATCACGGGCGACTCGCATGGTGAGAGATTCACTTGATGGCGCATTATTGGATCTCGCTACTTTGTATCGCGACGTCATGATGGTGCAGGCTTCTTCAACAGCAACAACTGCGCCTTTGTTAAACAAGGAACTTGAAGAGAAGATAATAATGATGGCTGAGAGGTTGCAGCCCGAAAAAATCATAAAAAACTTAAACGCTATTATGCAAGCACGGACGAGCTTAAGTTACAACGCTGCTCCCTTGTTAACTATTGAGGCGCTTATGTGCGTACTAGCTCAGTAGCTATCGGGAATAAGAATGAAGCGTCCTGGCCCACTGATTTCACCAAGAAAACGAAACATCTCCATTCTCGTGGTGATTGTTTTTGTTTTTATGGGGACTTTCTCTGCACCAAAAATCGAGGGACTGCCATCGACGATAGCCGAGTACGAAGCGCAATCATTGGATTGGTCTTCTTGTTACGATAATTTTGACTGTTCGTATGTGCAGGTTCCGATTGATTATCAGAATCTTGCTTTGGGTAGGTTCAAGCTAGGTGTTTTGAGGTACAAAGCGACGAGGCAGAAGGACCGGATTGGATCCCTGGTCTTGAATCCTGGCGGCCCAGGCGCCTCCGGAGTCGAATACGCCTACAACGCAGAGTACATATTTAGCCCTGATTTATTGCAGAAATACGACATTGTGGGATTTGACCCACGCGGAGTTGGAGAGAGCGCCCCTATTCGATGCTTGGATGATCGCCAGACTGACGAAAGTTATTCAGCAGATAGCAAGCCAGATAATGCAGAAGAATTGAAAATTCTGATCGAGCAGGTACGCGCTTACGCCGAGAAATGCTACTCACGAACAAAGAATGTCCTTCACTACAGCACTCGGGATTCAGCTCGAGATATGGACATACTTCGTGCTGCGCTCAAAGAGGAGAAGTTGAATTTCTTGGGAGTAAGTTACGGCACTTATCTGGGAACGCTCTATGCAGAGCTCTTTCCAAAAAAAGTCGGTCGAATGGTTCTTGATGGCGCTGTAAGCCCGAATGTGAATAGTGCAGACCAGAATCTGACTCAGGCGATTGGGTTTGATATGGCACTTGACGCTTTTATATCGGACTGCTATCTCAAAGAAGACTGCACGCTGGCGCAACCTATCGAGAAGGGTCGAGCGCAGATTATTTCGCTCTTTGAGGATTCAGCAAGGTCGCCTCTCACGAGTACAACCGGTCGTGCTGTAACGGAGTCGCTTATCGTTCTTGGCACTGCGTCTGCTCTTTATGATCCTTCGACGGGGTGGCCGCAACTTCGAGTCGGGTTGGCCGAAGCCAAGAAAGGAGATGGAACGACGCTCCTGTCTTTGGCAGATAGTTATGCTCAACGACAGAGCGATGGCACCTACTCGAATAATGAAGCTGACGCGGCCTTCGTTATTGATTGCCTGGACTGGCGTGGCCCCAGGTCAACAGAGTCAATAAAAGAATTAGCCAAGAAATTTACTAAAGCGGCGCCAGTATTTGGTCCCTACCTCGCGTACAGCGGTCTCTCCTGCCAATTTATTACTGCGCCCGTGCAGAGCGCGATGAAGGAGATAGTCACGTCGCCAATCATCATTGTTGGTACCACTCGCGACCCCGCCACTCCGTATGTCTGGGCGCAGGACTTGCACAATGCAATTGCGAACTCGCGCCTCATCTCGCTGGAGGCAGACGGACACACTGGGTACGGGCACGGATCAACGTGCGTGGATTCCGTGGTAGACCGTTACTTCCTGACGGGCATTTTGCCAACCTCTGACCTGACTTGCAAATCGCCTGCCTAGGCAGTGGTAATTAGCACCCCTTTCTATAGGGCAGGATATTACTTATGCACCTAGACCATGTTTCTTATGTGACTTCCCATGACCAGCTCGCCGATACCGTTCAACGCCTCGGCTCGCGACTTGGAACTGCTTTTGTCGACGGAGGAGTTCATCCGCGTTTTGGAACGCGCAACTTCACACTGCCTTTAACTGACGGCCATTACATCGAAGTAGTGTGTCCCCTCGATCATCCGGCATCCGACGCATCACCGTTTGGGAAAGCAGTGTCAAAGCGCGCGAATGAAGGCGGCGGATGGTTGACATGGGTTGTCTCTGTTGACGATGTCTCGAAGATTGAAAATCGTCTTGGTCGCCCTGCTGTTGAAGGCCACCGTAGAAAGCCGGATGGCACAGATCTGCGTTGGAAGCAGATTGGCGTTCTCGACACACTTGAGGATTCTCAACTTCCATTTTTTATTCAATGGCTATCTGTTGAGCATCCATCTGTTGATGGAACAGCACATGCGAAGATCACCCAAATTGAAATCGCAGGAGACGAAAAGACAATCACTAACTACCTAGGTACCGATCTAGTTCAAGCAATTGGAGACATTGAAGTTCTTTGGAGCGAGCCTTCTGACTCAGATGGAAATAACGGGATCATCGCCATTCACCTTGAGACTCCAAACGGAGTTGTTCGCATAGATTAGTGACACCACGCTTTGACCGACATTTTATTTTCAGGCTCCTAGTCGTTTAGCTATTCCACCCTCTATCCTCTGGGTATGGACAACTTTGGGATCCGACTTGGTGGGCGAGTTCGAATTGGATTCCTGCCTCTTGTTATGTCGGGATTGGTCTTGTCGGCGATCCTCGCCTGGATCCTAGGCGGATATTACGGGTATGACACCCACTCACTCATCTCATATTATTCAAACGAGCCGCCAAATTATGTTGTAAATGTCCTTGTCGGCGATAGATATTTTGGTGTTCACACTTTTGGTGACTACCTTCTAGCACACGATTATGCGAGAGCGGGTAATCCGTGGGTCAATTCGATCTCGTTATCAAATAATTACCCTCCCGTTGCAATGGGTCTTTTTTGGCTATTTTCCTTCCTCCCATACAAATTAGGGCTTGTTATCTTCCTGTTTCTTTCTATGTGTTCGATGCTTTATCCAGTCTTCGCAGAATTAAAGAGAAACAACCTCTTTGCCAAGTATGGAACTCTCCTAGTGCCCATTGCGCTGTCGGTCGGATTCATAACATCCCTCGATCGGGGCAACTCTGTAGCCCTCCTAGTGACACCGCTTTATCTTTTTTTTAGGGCACTTAAGGCAGAGAAGTGGGGTAGGTCGTCGGCTTTACTTGCCCTTCTCATTGCTTTCAAGGTCTATCCCATCCTTCTTCTTCTCGCGTACATCCCGAGGCGAAAATTCATGGCAGCAGCAGAGGCTATTTTTCTAAGTCTGGGCGCCTCATTTATTGTTGCAAGTCTCTTCCAGGGCGGGTACGTAGAAAAGATTAATGCGATCGCTCGAGGAATTCTCGGCTACCGAGGAACAATGCCGACGGAAGTGAATCCCAGCAATGTCTCTCTCTACGCGTCATGGACACGTATTCTATCGAATTTCCCTGGCTTAGAGGACGAGTATCAGTTTCTCATTTCTCATGTGTGGTGGATTGGAATTTTCTACTTCTTACTGGTCATTTTCATCGTCGTTGCAAGAGTCGTTCCTGATGAGATCTCAATCTTGTTGCTGGTCTCATCACTCTGGTTGGTGGCGCCTTTGAGCCTTCATTACGTAACCTCCCTTCTTATCGTGCCGCTAGCACTCTCCTTAGGCTTGTCAAAACGGGCATTAGCTAAAGCCGCCAGCGCAAGGTTTAATTTCTTATATTCAGTAGCAACGCTGGCAATTTTGACGACACTCCTTCCAATCGTCATTCCAGCAGCAAATGGGCACGAGAACGTCATGCGAATTGGATCAAGTATGTTCTGGTCGTTATTTGTACTAGTGGGCACAATGACAAGCATTGGCGGACTCGTTAGAAAGAAAAAGTACTCATAGACATAGGCATAAGAAGTTGATGCTTCATGCACTGTGGAAGTGGACTTACTGGAGCGATAAACCTAATATTTGATTATGAAATCAGTCACGATAGTAATCCCTGCTTACAATGAGGAAGACTGCGTGGATGAACTCGCTTCTCGTTTAAAAGTAGTCTTTGACGCTGAAACTCAGTACAAGTGGCAGGCTTTGATAGTCGAAAACGGTTCGACCGATCACACGTGGGACAAGTTGCAAAAGATCTCTGAAGATGATTCGCGATTTAAGGTAGTGAAACTCTCGCGAAATTTTCGCATGGATGGCGGGCTCACAGCCGGCCTCGAATATGTGGATGCAGACGCATGCGTTTTGATGACTGCTGACCTCCAAGACCCTCCAGAATTGATCCCCGCGTTCCTGCGAAAGTGGGAGCAAGGGTATGAGAATATCTATGGTGTAGTCGAAGAACGACAGGGGATTAGTCTCCTGCGAAGGCTCAACTCCCGACTTTTTTACAAAGTGGCCGGAAGTCTTTCCGATGGGGCGATCCCCGAGAACGCCTCAGATTTCAGGCTAGTGGATCGAAAAGTGTACGAAGCGGTGCGAGGCATGACCGAGCGGAATCGCTTTGTTCGAGGGCTCTTTGCTTGGGTTGGCTTTAACTCCATAGGTGTCCCAATGAAACGACCTCCGCGTTTTGCTGGTGTGTCCAATGCGAGCTCGATGAAGGTTGTTGAATTAGCTCTGAAGGGAATTTTTGCCCACTCGTACAAGCCATTGCGGTTTATTTCGATTTTCGGATTGGCCCTTTCAACTTTCTCGTTTTTGGTGATGGTCATACTGGCAATCGTCTGGTTCTTTGTTGGCGTGCCCTTTGCCGGCTTTGGCTCAATCATTGCCCTCATCCTTTTTGGTCTTGGGATGCAAGCACTCATGCTGGGCATTGTGAGTGAGTACCTTGGACTTGTTTATGAGGAAGTTAAGGGGCGACCCAATTTTGTAGTGAGCGAAAAAGTCGGGTTCTAGACCGAGTTCTTCATTTATGACGCAAAAATGCTAGACGTGGCAGTGGTTCTAATCTGTTCTGAGAGATCGCTCAACGCAACCCCAAATTTTGTAGCCAGAGCATTAAATGGTTCCACATTGGGTGCGTAGACATCTTCTTCATGTTCGTGAGTCTGTTCTGGGAGAAATACCTCGCCACTGGGATTTATCTCATCAAGAACTAGCCGTGCCAGGTCCTGCAAAGTCGTCTCGAACCCACCCGAACTTATGAGTCGACCGGGACTGTTGAGCAGGTCAAGGAGAAGCACGCCCACCATCTCGCCTGCATCTATATATGCTCGTCTTACGAGCGCGGAATTCACTAAATGGATATTCCCGGTTGATTTAGCCTGTTCTATGAAATTACCCAGAGCATATTTCGTCGGAGTGAGGAAGTGGCTGCCAGAGATCGACCATATTCGGCAGATTTCTACTTTCGTGTGGTCGTGATCTCGCAACTGCGCAAATAACTCCTCAGATTCACGTTTCAATTCACCGTATATACGTTTTGCCGGATCCTTGAATGCGTCCAAGACTTTGGGATCCGCAGCCCCGCTTGAGGCTACTAAGATCTGGCCAACATGTGATCGATCACTTAGCCTGTAAACAAAGTCGGATATCTCTCTATTGAGGCGTGCAAAATCCCCAGCTCCAAGGATGTTTGCTTTTTCTTGGGTGAGAAAAGCTAAATGGATTACCGTCTCAAAATGTTCTTCTGGATTGATGTCAAAAAGTTTTCTGACGTGAAGGGTCTGTCCATTGACGACAATTGTGGAGTCGCGAGATCCTGCAAGAGTTACTTGGCGGTTAAACTTATCCCCGAGGCTGTGCTGCAATAGTGCAATTGTTTCGCGGCCGACCCATCCGGTTGCGCCCGTGATGAGTATCTGGCCAGATGGAAGGGATTTCTGCGCTAGGACATCTGAGATCTTGACTAGCGCCATAAGACTAAAGAACGCTCTTTCCTAGCACCTGCCAGCGCGACTCCAGCATTTCAATTCGGTTGTGATCCTCCTGGGTGATATTGCTGTAGTAGTCGCGTTTGTTAAGGAGCCAGAGCAGTTCAAAGTGGACGGCATTGAGTAACCCGTCTTCAATGTTTGGCGAGACCGCCGCATCGCCAGCAAAAACCACCTTTCGAGTTTCAAAGCGAGTGAGCCCGGTTGCGTGAACTCGTTTGAGATTTGGAAGTGCATCAATCGAAATTGCACCTCCCATAACCAGCTCAAGACCAGTGCTCGCACAGAGCTTTGAAACTTCTATTACTTTCTCCGTTATCTCGTCAGTTTCGATCGCAGCACGACCAAGTCCCATGGAGCCTGAGAAATCAACACGCCCAAAGACAAAGCCAGAGAGCGAATCTTTGGCCATTTCTGCCATCTCAAGGCGGTGGGAATAGGCGGTAATCGTCTCCATGTTAAAAAGGAAGTGCATCCCCTCTCGCTCATCTGGGGAGTAGACAGTGTCTCGAGCCTGGATGTACTTGCTCAAGGCATAAGGGGTTTCAATCATTGGTGCGACTATGTACTTCACACCTATCTGCTTTGCTTCTAGGAGGTCGCGGATAGCTTCGCATCCGCCGATTTTCAATGTGAGGGGGAGTCCGGCAGAGCGAGCGACATCAACCAAGCGGAGCAATTCGTCGGGGCGAGTACCCTCGGCCTCGAATTCGGCCTTGACGCTGACGACTCCATGGGATTCTTTTCCTTTTTCAAGGATTTCTACCATTGTGCGCTCGCTCTGGTTCATCAACACTCCACATCGGCCTCAATAGGTAGGCATCGTTGAACTATACCTCTATGCATTTAGGTATCTGAATACCGTTTTCGTCACATCCGCGGATAACTCTGGAGTCATGAGATGAAGCGGGTTTGATTCCATGCTTCCATTAGCAAGAACACGGCTCGTGATTTTTGGGAAATATGTTTGCTCAGGGTCTATCGGAAGAATAAATGCAGCGGGTTCGTTATTTTTCATGGATGCCAGCACTGAAGCGGTAAAGGGATTGGAAGGATCAACCGAGTGCGTCTCAATTCCATAGGAGGCAAAAAGGCTCTCCCAATGGGGCAGACCCAGTCCCGTCTCGCGATCGCAACCCACGTATTCGCCGCCAAAATAGTTTGCTTGTGTCATCCGAATAGATGCATACCCCGAGTTGTCGTAGATGAAGATCTTTATTGGCAGGCGACCGGCAACAACAGTGCCAATTTCTTGAATATTCTGTGCAAAACCGCCATCACCTTCGATGAGAACTACGCGCTTGCCAGGATTTGCATAGGATGCGCCGATCGCACCGGATAGGCCGTACCCCATGCTGGCCAGTCCCTTGTTAGTGACCACCTTCTGGCCGTATTTCTGACGGTAGGCCTGCATCACAGTGGTGAAAGCTCCGCCACTGCTGCACGGAATCACGACGTCTTCCCCGTCCAGCACTGTGGAGATTTCCTCCACAAAGTCATACGGGTTTATATACCCGGGTTTGCGCGAATTAACCCTCTCGTTGTTAGGAAGTAGTTTTCTGACCGTCAAACCAAAAAGCATCCATTCACTCCATCGGGAATCTGGTCCATCAACGTCGTCAGCATGAATCCGACTCAGCACCTCGTACGCATCTGCGCAGATGGCGAGATCGATATCCGGATGTCCTTTGGCAAGTTCTGACATATCAAGATCAACGTGGACAATTGTGGCAAGTGGAGCAAAGCCACTCCAGTTGAACCCAGTCTGTTGGATGCTAAGCCTTGTTCCTGCCGCGATAATCAGATCTGATTGTTGTAGGAGCACGTTTGCACTTCGCTGCCCCCAGGTGTTCGGACGCCCCCAGTAGAGCGGATGTGATGCATCGATTCGATCCAACGCGTTCCACGTTGTCATGATGGGTATATTGAGCGACTCGAGATGAGGCAACACTTGCGCCATCTTCTCTCGACTGGCTCCTCCACCAATGAGCAGTATCGGCCTCAGACTTTTAGATATGAGTGATTCGATTTTGCTGATTTCATCTTCTGTGGGTATAGATACGATTTTGCTCGGAGTACTTTCAACATCATTGAGGGCGAGATCGGAGGGAGCGCCTTGTGCATCCAGACAGAACTCAATGAAGACCGGTCCCGGTCTTCCCTCCCTGCTCACGTTGCAGATTTCGAGGATTCGGGATTCCGCCATGGGTCTTTGGATGTGGAGAGTCTGCTTCGTAATTGACTCCACGAGCGCCACACCGTTGAGTTCTTGAATTCCGCGCTGACGTAGTTGAGGCGAGGCCAAATCCGAACTCTTTACCTGTCCGGCCACGACGAGCAGTTCGCGACTCTCCAGCCATGCTCCAGCAATCGCACTCACAACGTTGGTGACTCCCGGTCCAGCTGTTACTAGCGCGAAAGCCTTCGAGTCCGGCGAGGTCTCATTGAAGTACTCGACTGCAATACCTGCGGCCACTTCATGCACGACAGGGATACATGTGAATCGACTCCTCGCTGAATTGAGAAGATGCATGATGTTCCCACCGGCGACGAAAAAGCAGTGTGTGTAGCCTTGATCGCTCAGCCAGTCGCAGAATTGGTCAGCGTAGGTTTCCTTCATATCTTGCCTACCAACATGACGTCCAAGACATGTCTCATTGCTTCGACCACAACGGTCATCTCCTGATCGCTTCGCTCTACTTCAACGACTCGCAACGTACCTTGCTGGGAGAGTACGAGTCGAAATTTTTCTGAAGAATGTTTCTTATCGCCAAGAAATGCCTTCTCAAACTTCTTCACATCGAATGATTCCACATCCTTTTTGAGCTGTTCCAACACAGGTGCCAGTATGGAGAGGCACTCCTCCGCGAGCTTCGTTTCCAATGTGCCCCGATGGGAGAGTGGATGTTGAAGGGCTGCCAAAACTCCAATGTTGATCGCGATTCCGTGAGGAATGGCGAAATCGGTCGCAGACTCGAGGGCATGTCCAAAGGTGTGTCCGAAATTTAGAAGTTTCCGTGGGCCTTGGTCAAATTCGTCTGTTTCAACAAACCACTTCTTAGCGTTGAGAACATGAGTGATCCACTCCGCCGCCAACGTTGAGTCATAGTTTTCGACCGAAGAACGGTAGGTACAGAATTTCTCAAAAGCGGCCGGTCCTTTTGCATAGCAAATCTTCACACCTTCGGAAAGGCCGGATGCGATGGCAGCGTCATCGAGGGTTGCAATCAGAGTGGGATCAATAACGATCTCCATGGGTGGGTAGAAGTTGCCGAGCAGATTCTTTGCAGAACCGACATTGATCGAACTCTTTCCGCCGATGCACGAGTCCATCATTGCCATAAGAGTTGTGGGAACATAGATCCAAGAAATTCCCCGCATATAAAGTGCGCAGACCAGCGTTGCGATATCTTGGATATACCCGCCGCCAATCGCAAGAATGACCGTATCCCGATTTGCTCCAAGTTCTTTCAATTGCGAAATGACACTCTCGCACGTGGTGAGTGTCTTCTTCTCTTCACTTGCAGAGAGCGTGATGACTTTCGATCCAATTCTCTTGGCAATGTCTATTAAATGAGCGTCAGCAAGAATTATGAAGTCGCGACCTCTTAGACTCTCAGTCGCTCCTGATCCGATCGTTATGGGATAGGACCGGGTAGAGCTTTGGATGGTTAGTTCAAACATTTCGCGTGATCGACCATCCACCATCGACAATGATCGATTGACCGTTGATTCCGGTGGAGTCGGGTCCAATCAAGAAAGCGACCGTTTTGGCGATCTGGGTGGGGGTTACGAGTTCTCCCGTGGGTGTGCCTGCAATAATCCCTGAAATTTGCTCACTATTTAGGTGTTTTTGCGTCATAGGGGATTCGACGACTCCCGGAAGAACGGCATTTATCGAGATTCCGTCTTTACCCAGATCTGCAGCCACTCCTCGCACAAGCCCGCCGATGGCGGCCTTTGAGGCGATGTAGGCAACTTTCTGCGGCCGTGCGATTTCCTGCCAGACCGAACTCAGCACCACTAGACGAGATCCTCGGTTGAATGATTTCTTACCTAACAAAATTTCAAGGGAGCGAACAATGAATTGAAAATTTGCATCCCATATTTCTTCCCAGGCTTCAGACGTCGTTTGGGTTAGATCGCCAGTGAAATTCGCACCCTGTGCCCATACTGCACCATCGACTTGGCCAACACTTTCAAGCACTTCTAAGTCGCGACCAACCGAGATGGACTCATAACCATTGGCGAGCAATTCTCCAGAGCATGCGTTCCCAAGTGTTCCGGTACTTCCGAAAATCAATATTTTCTTGGCTGTCATTATGAATCCTTTAACGAACTCTTTGGAAGTCGCATCCATGGTGGAGGCATCTCCTTTGCCATCGCTGCCAAATCATTCCGCTCTCGGAGCGTATCCATTGGTTGCCAGAAATCATGATGGTGATAAGCCATTAAGTTTCCCATCTTGGCCAATTTAGGGAGTGCGCCCTGTTCAAAAGGTTCGTCGTCGCTTGTGATGAAGTCAACGACCTCTGGCTCAAGCACAAAAAAGCCGCCGTTGATCCAACCTTCATCGGATTGATTCTTTTCACCGAAATGAGTGACCTGCGTTCCTTCGATGTGCAGATGTCCAAAACGTGCAGGTGGTCGGACGGCAGTGACCGTCGCTAGCTTTCCGTGAGACTCATGGAACTCCAACAAATCTTTTATTGATACGTTTGCAAGGCCATCGCCGTACGTCGCTATTACTCGTTCGCCTGGAAATGCATTAAGGCATTGAGAAATTCGCCCACCAGTTTGAGTGTCAAGTCCAGTTTCGAGCGCCGAAACCTTCCAAGAAAAGTGACGACTCTTTTTAAGTTGATGAACTTTCTTATTCAAAGTGTCAATCGTGATGTCACCATCGAGTTCATTAAGATCGAGTAGCCACCTTTTTATAACATCTCCTCGATAGCCAAGTGCGAGCACGAAATCATTGAAACCTTGCCCTGAGAAGATATTCATCAAATGCCAAAGTATTGGCTTGTCGTCGATCAAAACCATCGGTTTAGGCTTGCTTTCCGTCTCCTCTGAAAGCCGAGATCCAAGTCCGCCTGCGAGGATGATGACCTTCATTTGGCGCCCCCAAGGATTTCGTGAATGGATTCAATCATGTAATCCAACATGGGAATTGTGAGTCCTGGCCAGACGCCAATCCAGAAAGTGCCATTCATGACGATATCCGTATTAGTCAGGTCCCCATGGATTCTGCGGGGTGTTCCGATGAAGGCGGGCTGTCGTAAAAGATTGCCTCCAAAGAGGAGCCGCGTTCCGATCTTCCTCTCATCCAAGGCTTGCACGATCTCATTTCGGGTCTTGGGACTGGAGTCGCGAACTGTTATTACAAAACCAAACCACGATGGATCTCCATGTTCGGTGGCTTTTGGAAGCATTAGGTATTCGCCAAGATCCGCTAATCCTTCGCAAAGGTAGGCCCAGTTTCTCCGGCGAAGTTCGACAAAACTTTCTAAACGATCTAGTTGTGCTAAACCGATCGCAGCTTGAATATCTCCCGACTTCAAGTTGTAGCCCAGGTGGGAGTAGATGTACTTGTGGTCGTACCCCATCGGAAGTTCTCCAAGTTGCCATTCGAATCTCTTAAGGCAAGTATTTTCGCATCCTGTGGCACACCAACAGTCGCGACCCCAATCACGGAACGATTCGATAATTGTTTTGTATGAAGCTTTTTTCGTCAGAACCGCCCCACCTTCGCCAGTCGTAATGTGATGGGCGGGATAGAAGCTAAATGTGGAGAGGTCACCGAAGCTACCCAGATTCTTCCCTCGATAGGTCCCGCCAAGCGCATCACAACTATCCTCAACAAACCAGAGGTTGTGCTTTTTCGCCACTCTTTCCATCAGATCTAAATTGATCGGGTTGCCGAGAGTATGGGCAATCATGACTGCTTTCGTCTTCGGCCCGATGGCACTTTCGAACGCTTCGTCGTTTGCCACGTAAGTCTCTAGGTCGACGTCCACATAAACAGGGGTCATCCCGTTCTGCAGAATCGGGGTCACTGTTGTCGGAAATCCTGCGGCAACTGTGAGTACTTCATCGCCTGGCTTGAGCGCTCTCTCACCATGCTTTGGACTAGTCAGGCTGGAGAGCGCGATTAGGTTGGCAGATGAACCCGAATTGACCATAAAGGAATGTCGCATTCCAACCGTCTTTGCCAAGCGGCTTTCGAAGTTTTCCGAGTAAGGCCCAGCGGTTAGCCAGAAATCCAGACTAGCCTGGACAGCGGCTGTTAGTTCGGGTTCACCGAATACTTTCCCAGCCACGGGAATTGTCGTCTCTCCAGCAACAAATTCTGCAGGTGTGTGCCGTTCCTTCATTGCCACGGCGACCAGTTGAGCGATCATCTCATCGCTTCCTGAAGTCAATTCAAGCCCCATTTCACGTCAGTTCCCTAGCGGATTGTTCGTTGACCAATACGAGAAGACTACTGTTTGACCATGGTTTTATCCTTAGGCGAGCGTCTGCGCCAATTACCTGGACCCGTCTTAATTACGGGACACACTGGCTTTAAAGGTATGTGGTTGACCCTTCTCCTAGAGCGATTGAAAGTGCCGGTAGTGGGATTATCGTTGCCCGCCACTCAGTTTTCACTTTATGAAAGAGCTCGTCGGGTAGGGGCCATTCCAGAAGTTTTTGCGGACATCCGCAATTTCGATTTGGTCGATGCATGTATGAAAGAGCACCGCCCATCAGCGATTTTTCACCTGGCGGCCCAGCCTCTTGTTCTTGAGTCCTATAAGACGCCACGAGAAACATTTGAGACCAATGTGATGGGTACCGTCAATATTCTGGAAGCGGCTTCCAATTCCGAATCTGTATCTGGGATTGTTGTAGTGACTACGGACAAGGTTTATCGAAACGATAATTCCGGAGTTAGGTTTACGGAGACTGATGCGCTCGCTGGGAAGGATCCCTACAGCGCCAGCAAGGTCGGAGCAGAGTCAGCGGTTGCCGCATGGCAGCAGATATCTGCGATCTCAGGCGGCCCAAAAGTTGTGGCGGTACGAGCAGGCAATGTAATAGGCGGAGGAGATTGGGCAGAGGACCGACTAATACCTGATCTCATTCGAGGTTTTGCTTCCAACTCCGAAGTCATTGTGCGAAATCCCTCCAGTACCCGACCATGGCAACATGTACTGGACCCCTTGACGGGTTACGTGATGGCGATGGAGGAAGCGCTAAAAGGTGATCAGATCAGGGCTCTGAATTTTGGTCCAGATTCTGAAAGCCTTTCCGTGAAGGACGTCGTCCACATCAGCACAGAAGAGTGGCCATTGCCGACCAAAGTAATCTTTAAGGATGTGAATCTACAGGTCGAGACAGAAGCAGTCGCACTCGAACTCGACTCAAGTAAAGCGCGAAGTACCTTGGGGTGGCGATCTGTTTGGAGTCAGGGCGAATCGGTCACAGCGACCATCAAATGGTGGGATAAAGTATTGAATCAATCAGTGAGTGCGTTGGACGCATGTGATGCGGATATCGATTTTATGCTTGCAAAAGTACGCAGTTTGGGTAATTCCTAACCACACGGTACTTTTTGCACGCACGATTAGCCGCCTTAGCTCAGGGGTAGAGCAACGCACTCGTAATGCGTAGGTCCGGGGTTCGAATCCCCGAGGCGGCTCCATGATCTGTATTGCCTTTGTTTCTTTTTTACGGTGAAGACTTTCATGGTGGGCAATATCGTGGTGCCGAAGTCAGTTATTCCAGAAGGCCCTAGCTTTCTGGCCAATCTAGACGTCCGAGTATGAGAGCATTTGCGACATGTCAGGAGTTCAATGTCCGGTATCCGGTGGTAGTTCCATCAATTGCAATTGGTCTTCTATAAGCGGATCAGTACGTGATGTTCCAGGAGTTGGTGTCAAACAGTGTCAGACGTGTCAATTAGTGACTCATACTTCGGATCTGAGGAACCGTGTCAATTATGAGAGTGGAAGCATGCATGAATGGAGTGTGGGCTACGGAGAGTTGAATCTCGAAAAACCTGAAACAGATATTGGTCGGCGGATGGAAGCGCTAAAGATCTTGAGTGAGTCACATAAGATTGAAACCGTTCTAGATTTTGGTTGCGGAACGGGTGAAATGCTTAGGGCAATGAGCGAGTTCTACACAGTCTCTGGAGTAGAACCAGATCAACAAGCCAGAGAAAAGGCGCAAGCTTTTGGAAACGTGATTTGGGACTCTGCGGTGGACGCAATAAGTTCTGGTGAAAAATATGATTTAGTTACACTTTTTCACGTTGTTGAGCACCTATACCAACCATTCGTAGAATTGGAGAGGGTCAAGTCTCTACTTCATCCTGGGGGCATACTTGTAATAGAAACTCCCAATGCAAACGATGCTCTACTAACTATCTATGCCTCGAAAGCTTTTCAGCAATTCACGTATTGGTCTCACCATCCGATGCTTCATTCTGATAGTTCCCTAAAATCACTCTTGGTTAACACTGGCTTTTCAATATTGGAAGACGGCGGAGTGCAACGGTATAACCTCGCAAATCATCTTTACTGGCTATCAACAGGGAAACCCGGTGGCCATGACATCTGGTTAGACCTCGTATCCCAGGAGACGAACACTCAATATCAAATGGATTTAATCGAAAGAAAGACTTGTGACACACTTTGGTTTGTTGCTCGCACTTGAGAAAAGGAAATAGAGAACGGCTGAAGATGTGCCACTTAGTTCGGTTTGCGAACGTAAGATGGGATCGCGTTGAAAGGTAGTTTCTCCAACCTTAGTTTCTTTTTTGCAATGAACTCATCGACTGCATCGGTTTCTCCAGCCACCGAATTGTAATCATCAAAAATAATTAACCCGTTAGGAACAACGCGGTCGTACAGTAGCTCCAGTGCATATTTCGTAGGCTCTTTGACATCCATATCTAGATGCAGGAGAGCAAGCCTCGTCGCTGGAAATTCTTCTAAATATTTGGGTAAAGTATCAAAGACGTTGCCAGGGACAAGTGAAATATTTTCGAATCCCTTACGGGTAAAAATTGCATTGGTCTCGTTGAGTGTGATTCCGTCGCCACCTTGATTTTCAAAAAGTTCGACAAAGTTGAGGTCAGACTGCAGAGTTAGTTTAGTAGTTGGGAATTTTCCGAACGCATCGAATCCGATGATTTTTCGAGAGAAGTCATTTTCAATGAGGTTTCTAAAAGAAGCTATGCGTATGAGAGAAGTCGCTTTGTACACGCCTAGTTCAAAGATATCACCTGGAATTCCAGAGATTTGTTTGTACAACTCGAAATGGGCCAATAACTTATTAATTCGGCTCGGATGTGAAAACCAGTAGAACGCATTTTCATAATTCCATACATCTTCACTCGTTAACCCACGTATGGATAAGGGATCAGCTTCAGATTTCATTCTTTTCCAATCTAGCCCTAAAACTTCACCTGAGTTCAAGTCTGCACGAATATCATAATTGGTCTACTAATATATTGTTCCAAATCTTATTGCATAAGGAACTTGTGCGTAAGTATATGGAAATTCGATTCTTCGATTTGTGGAGAGGAATCACCCTTATTTGTACTTAGGATAGAAGAGGGCAGTCTATTATAGAGAGTAACCTTTGAGAGGTTTTCGAAAAAAGTATTGTTTTGGGATCAAATTAATATTACTCAGCGGAACCCAATGACTTGACAATTTCGAGATGAATTTCATCAACTGACTTTTGCTGTGGATCTTCGAACGAAATGAGTTGGTGTCTACTCCCATGAATATGGCTTAATCGAGAGAAGCAAGGAACAAACCGCCGTGGTCCTAATTCAATCACTTGAGAACCCGGAGCCATCCAGATCATTCCTGCTAGCCCAGCACCGTGGACCCCACATAGTATTGATGCGGAGGAGATAGTGTTGACCTGATCGGCAAGACTCATGCGTTCAGTGTTGAGAATCTCCCAACCTTCCTCTCTCAATCTGGATACAAGTGTTTTTTCGAAATTTGGAGAGCGTGATGAATCTAGGCGAGATATGTAGATTCTCTTTCCTTCCTCGCGCTCCCGGATGTATGCCGCGAGGAAGGATCTTAATGTCGAAATATCTGTCTGGTGTGGCCATCCTGTATCTGATCCTTTAGAGGTGAATGTGTAGTTATCTAAGTGTACGAATCTCGGCACTCGTAGAAATTCGGCATCGATCAGTGGTAGGACTGAGTCAAGATAACTTCCCGCACGTTCGTATATAAGCGCCAAGGATGGTTCCGAATTTTGAACGGCAAATATAAATGGGCCGAGATCTTCAATTAGCCAATGATAGAAACCATTTGCAGGAAGACTGACAGTACATCTACCGTCCGTGCCGATGTGGGGTACACCTTTACTTGGAGGTTTTGGAATTGAGTTGAGAAGAATATTGCTAGCGGGCCAGGACGTCGATTCCTCAATTATTTTACCTGCATCACTAAATAGAATGCCTGTTGCAGTATCAAGAGTTACGTTTTCAACACTGAAGAGATATCTTTCCGTGTATGCGTGAATTTCGGGAAGATGGTCACGATCGTGCATTGATTCAAATGACTGAGCATTAGAGTATTTGACACCACGATGGGATTTTATGTCACTTTGGATTTCACCAAAGTTCAGTCTTGCGACATTTGAGTCGCTAGCACCAGCGGCCCTCAATACTTCTCGGAAGACTCTTGCTTTTAAGCGGCTCGTCCCCTCGATCCTCTTTGATCTGTTATCCACTGAACCTCCTCAATTAGTAGTCACATTCACTTCCTCGGACTAAAGGCTGTAGCAAACGTTATCCTGTAGTGAGCTTTTAGATATTGATTTATTCAATGAAAGTCTTGTTAATTGCTGTCTGAAAGCTTTAGGAAATAATTTGATAGCTGTCGTGACAGCTTTTCGTAAGTAGAGGCGCCTGTCCAAGTTTCCAGAAAAGTACTTCCCTCAAAGAACTCTCTTATTTCATCCAAAATTGGCGATATTGATTTAGAGTCAAACTTTCGCATGATTTCGAGTACCTCTTCCCTTTTCCCGCTTGAACGAATCGCAATCGTGCTAGGAAGTCCAACGTCCTCTAATTTTGGTCCAACGTAGATGGGAATCGAACCGTTTATCATGGTATCAATAATTTTTTCACTTACGTAATGGTTTGAATTTTCAACCACAAGCGAGAAGCGTGCTTGCTTTAAGATTGCATGTTTATTATCTACGGGCCCTCGTGCCGTCGAGTAATGGGTGAGAAGATTTCCGTAAACGCTAATGGGATGGGGCGCTATTCCTTGACGAAGATTCGTGCCCATGACAGCAAGTCGATGATAGACCTTGTCTCCAAACTTCCCGCCCCAAAGCGGACCGTAGACTTCCAGGTCCTCTGGTGACATCCCTTTCGCAAGTTTACGTCTGATTGAGTAGTTTGCATTTTTAGTTGGGCTGACTTTGTTGGCAGCAATCATGACCAATTTCCTTGGCCTTGATTTCCAGTTTTCGTAAATAAATAGATCCTGCCATGAGGGGTTGCTGAGAATCGAATCCAATGATGGATCCAAGATATTCGGATTATTCGGATTTAAATTATATTGATAAGGCCAGGCGACAAACTTTTTGGGATCCAGAAAATCTTTCGTGGAGCCAGGTGTGATGATGAGACCGTAGCCATCCAAGATTGCTTGCTTATATTGAAGGGGAAATACTGATTCTGGCTCGAGTCTAATAAGAACGGTCTGACTGGGGCGCCCACCCTGTTTCATGAAATCTCGGTACAAACGGGGATTATGGTTTATGGAGATTAGGAAGTCGGAGAACGAGTCATGAGTCACATTGAGGCCGCTCTTTTGGAGATATTCAGACAAGATGGAAGATGGTCCGCGTGCTCCCGGAGCCTGTACAGCAGAATTCACGATCTTGACTGTTTTCCGCGTCATAGACCCCTCAGAGTACTAAAGATTGAAAATGATTATTTCAAATGGACGAATTCCTCTAGCTTTTCTGAGTATCAGCGAGCGCTGAGATACTCTCTATTTAACTGCCTTTCCGATTTTTCCCTTCAAATGCGTATGCTTGGCGTCTAGAAGCCGACAAAAGGGGTCTTTATTTTGGGTACGAGCGCTGACATCTTCATAATTGCCGAGGCTGGAATTAATCACAACGGCGATATTGCCATTGCTAAGCGGTTGATCGATGTTGCAAAGTCTGCGGGCTGTGATGCAGTCAAATTTCAAAAACGAACCCCAGAAGTTTGCGTACCCGAAGCAATGCGTAATGTAATGCGAGAAACACCTTGGGGCGACATAACGTATTTCGATTACAAGAAGAAGATTGAATTCGAAAAGGCTGAGTACGACGAGATCGATGCATACTGTAAGAAGGTAGGCATCGCATGGTCAGCTTCGGCGTGGGACATCCCGAGCCTTGATTTCTTATCTCAATACGACCTGCCGTTTCACAAGATTGCTTCCGCGCTCGCAACTTATGTGCCATTTATCACCAAGATTGCCAAAGAAGGTAAACTCACCTATGCGTCGACTGGTATGTGTAACTGGGAACAAATCGATCAACTTGTTGATATCTTTAAGAAGGCGGATTGCCCGCTCGTTCTCATGCATACGATTTCTACATATCCAGCTGAAGAGTCTCAACTGAATTTGAAAATGATCGGGACACTGGCTGATCGATACGGCGTGCCGGTCGGATACAGTGGCCACGAGCCATCTGTTTCACCGTCTATTACGGCCGCTGCTCTAGGAGCGGTGGCTATCGAACGACACATAACCCTAGATCGATCGATGTGGGGCACCGACCACTCTGCCTCCCTCGAACCTTCCGGTCTCAGCAATCTCGTCGGCTCTTTGAGAAAAGTGCGTTTGTCGATGGGCGACGGAATTCGCAAGATTGTTCCGGGCGAGGCAGAGATTGCGGAGAAGATGAGATATTGGGAAGCGGATGAGTGAGCGACCTGCCGCGCTCATCACGGTTAGAACCTCGAGTGGGCGACTTCCCAAGAAGTGCTTTTTACCTCTGGGAGATCACCGTGTACTTGAGCATGTAATTCAGCGAACTTCTCAAGGAGGATTTCGCCCCATCGTCTGCACTAGCGTCGACGAATCAGATCAAGAAATTATCGAACTTTCCCAGAGACTGGGTGTGGAGTACTTTCAGGGAGATCTCGAGAACAAGCTTAATCGATGGAAAATGTGTATGGAGAAGTTCGATCTTTCTCAAGTGCATCTGGTTGATGCCGATGACCCCTACTTTGATCCAATTGAATGTCAAAAGAGCTATTCGCTTTTGGTTGACTCTTCACACGAGATGGTACTTACTTCCCAGAAATCGGATTCTGGTTTTGCCAGCGTGGGAACCTCAATAACCAGGAAACTTATTGAAAAAATTGTGGACCGATCTAAGGAATTGAAAAGTTCAAATTTCGATGTGATTCCCTGGGAGTTACTGCTCCATTCCGATGATTCCATCACAACAATGCCAGCCAGTGACTTGGGGTTCCCGTCAGAGATAGAAATGCGCTTAACTTTGGATTATCCAGAGGATCATTGGATGCTCAGCATTATTGCGATGAATTTTCCTTTTGATATCGCACGTGTAGAGGTTGAACGTTTTTTAGTTGAGAACCCAACAGTGAGGCAGATCAATTTATTCCGAGGTCAAGATTTCCTAAGCAATAAGAAGAGTTTCAAGAGTGCCCAATTCAGTTGATCTAGGTCGAAGGAGTGAATGAGCGATGCATCCGTATAAGTACTCAGATGAAGCAAGATCCTATGCAGTCAAGGCTTTGAACTCAGAAGTCAATGAGGATGATGGATTGGATTGGACGACCTCCTTTGAAGAGAAGTTCGCGAAAATTGCCAAACAGGAATATGCGGTTGCTGTTAACTCAGGAACCTCTGGTCTCCATGTAGCACTTATGGCTTTAGGAGTCGGACTTGGAGACGAAGTGATTTCACCTGCGCTCACGGTGATCATGGACGCCTTCGCGACTGTTTATGTCGGAGCAACCCCAGTGTTTGCTGATGTTTTGCCAGACTCGTGGAATATCGACCCAGATTCAGTTGAAGCATTGATTACTCCTAAGACCAAAGCAATAATCACCGTTTCATGGCTCGGTCTACCCACAGATCTTGCCAGACTCACGAAGATCGCAAAGAAGCACGGAATCCCTCTCATTGACGATTCCGCCGAAACGATTCTCCTAAATTCGTATCAAATGAATGAAGAGTCCGAACCGGATATACGCATCTTTAGTTTTGAGTCCAAGAAGCACCTCTCAACTGGTGGCGAAGGTGGAATGGTCACGACCAACAGCCCTGACCTAGCCAAGAAGATTAGACAGGCGGGTGGACTTGGGTATAAGCATTTATCTGCCAAGAAGGGGCGCACCAGTTTGGCGGCTCGAACATTCCAGAGTCCGAACTATGAACGTTTCGATGCTCTGGGATTCAATTACAGGATGACTCCTGTGACTGCGGCGATTGGTATTGGTCAACTTATCGATCTTCCCGCAAAATTGGAGTCCCGACTCGCTTGCGCACGCGCGTTCGCTAGCGTCGTGGAGGGGTGTACTTGGCTTATCCCTCAAATTGTTTCAGCGGGTTTGACTCATAGTTATTACTCATACGGTCTGCTTTACGATGGCGAGACAAGCCGAGGAGTTTCTTGGCAAGATTTTTACGACCGTTATACAGCTAAAGGTGGCGATGGTTATTATGCAAACTGCATTAATCCGTATCTTGAGCCGATATTTAGAGGAAGCGATATTGGGACACAGGTATTTCAACCTGGGTTAAATCCAGTTGCCGAGTATCTCCAGAAAAATATTATGTCTTTCAAGACAAATTATCTTGATATGCAACGATTAGATTTGAACGTGAAAATGCTCTCCAACTTAATTGATGAAATTGGACGATGAGATGTCAAGTAATCGTTTAAAGAATCAGATAGTGGTGATAACGGGTGGAGCTGGCCTACTTGGTCAGGAGCACGCATCAGCTATTCTCTCTGAAGGCGGAGTGGCGGTCCTGCTTGATATCGATTTTAAAACCTTAACGGATGCCTCATCGAAATTGGTTGAAACTTATGGGCCACGAATACATCTATTTGAATGCGATATCACGAGTGAGAGCAAGGTGAATCTCGTTGCAGCCAAAATCTTTGAGAAGATCGGAATTCCAAGTGGGCTCGTGAATAACGCGGCAATAAATCCAAGTGTCGAAAAGAATACCGCAACATTTACACGGCTAGAGACTATCAACTACGAAGAATGGCGATCACATCTCGATGTAGGGCTCTATGGCGCTTTTCTCTGCGCTAAGGTATTTGGTCAGGCAATGGTTCAAAATAATATTTCGGGTTCAATTGTGAATATCTCGAGTGACCACGGTGTGATGGCGCCGAATCAAGGGCTCTATCGCATCGAAGGAAGACCAGAGAACGAACAGCCGGTAAAGCCAGTGATGTACTCAGTCGTAAAACATGGCCTCATTGGTTTGACTCGATATCTGTCCACTTATTGGGCTAACCATGGAATTAGAGCGAATTCGCTCTGTCCCGGTGGTGTTCTCAACGGTCAGCCTGAAGAATTTCTAGAGCGTTTTAACAAATTAGTTCCACTTGGGAGGCCAGCTAACCCAGACGAATATCACGGCGCGCTCATTTTTTTGCTTTCAAACGAATCGACGTACATGACAGGCGGTACCTTAGTTGTTGATGGCGGACGATCTGTCTGGTGATGAGAGGTTTTCAGTGATTTATTGTTTTGATTTGGATGACACCCTTTGCATGACTTCTGGAATGGATTACGCCTCCGCAACTCCAATGCCTGCAAGGATTGAGCGCGTTAACCAACTTTTCGAGGGTGGCCACACGATTAAGGTATTTACCGCACGAGGCAGTGAGACTGGTATTGATTGGCGGGAAGTTACAGAGCGACAACTCACTTTTTGGGGGCTTAAATACCACATCCTGATTTTGGGAAAGCCAGCTGCCGATGTGTATGTGGATGACAAAGCTTGTCACGAACGAGATTTTGAGTGGCAATTAGAGCAGAGTAATTAGTCCAATGCTGAGGAAGTTTTTTTCTGCCATACGATCGAGTGGCCTGGGGCATAGATTCCGAGATCAAATTGCGGAGTGGCCTGGTTATCAATTTGTCCCAGACACTGGAGTTTTTCATAAGCTCAAACTGAGAGTCAGAACGGGAGCTAGTTTCTTTTCAGAGACTCTTCGCGAGACTCCGGAGACTCGGATGCGTCGTCGTTCTGTAAGAACTAAAAAGAATACGGAACGTGGAGAAATTCTACTCTTAGGAAATGGCCCTTCCATTAATAATCTTACCGTTGAACAAATAGTTAGATTTCAATTTCACGGGGGCAAGATTGCAGTTATGAACGGATTTTTATTCTCCGATCTTTCAGAGAAATTTCTTCCTGATTACTATTTTATTGTGGATCCAGGCTATTGGGTCCAAGACAATGTTGAAGGCGCTAGTTTAGCTAAGAAGTTGAAAAGGTATTTAGAGGAGACTAATCCAAATTGCATACTCGTTCAGCCGGGAACCAATCCGCTGGTAAGCGAGAAGCATTTAAACTATCTATTCGTTGATGGACGTTCAGTGGCAGGTCTGCTCCGAATCGCGAAACCAAATAGACCGTGGGGATTGCCAGCCTCGGTAGCAATGATTGCGATCTCCGTGCTCAAATATGTGGGCTTTAAAACTATTTACTTCGCCGGCCTGGACTCCGATTCCTATAAGAACTTTTTTGTTAATGACCTCAACGAAGTGATGTTCAGTTCTGAAAATTATTATTTTTTCACGCAAACCGATGACAAAGGGGGCAGCACTTCAGAAACATTTGAGGGAGCACGCCCCATGCGGGATTGGCCGATCCGTCACATGTCTGATGTGCTTTACGCAGCAGCTATTTTTATGCGCGATCTTCATTGGCTTGCCGGGGAGGATTGCATAAATGTTGGTGGGGACCGCACGAACGACTCAGCCCCGAGGGCCTGCCTTCTCAAATAGATCGTAAGGTTAAACTCAAGATTTTGAATTTCGTAGTTTCGCATTCCATCTGCATTACCGTGTATTCTCCGTAACATGAAGCGCGATGTGCTAGACCGGTTCTTTCAGGATACTAAAGGGATCACGGGATGGTTCTCTTTACATGATGCAGCGGTTTTTGAGTTGCTTCTTTCGCTACAATTTGAGAAGAATATTCACGGAGATCTCCTTGAAATCGGTGTTTTCGAAGGCAAAAGTGCAATTCTGATTGGGCGCCATAAGGAGTCCGATGAAGAGTTTCATGTCTGCGATATTTTTGATAACCTGACCGATCTGAAGAATATGGAGGAGAACCTTTCCTCATACCCAAACCTAAGCCGCGGAAAGTTTGAGGCAAATTTCCGGACTCTTCTCGGTGTTCTTCCAGACATTCATCAGTGTCCTTCATCAGAACTTCGAACATTACTGGGTGATCGGAAATTCCGCTTCATTCACGTGGATGGAAGTCATCTTTATGAGCACGTAAAAGGCGATCTTGAACTCGCTTTACAAATTATTAATGAAGATCAAGGGATTATTGCGGTTGATGATTTTCGATCACAGCATACGATTGGCGTAACTGTCGCGCTCTGGCAAATAATTCTCGCCGGCCAATTGGTGCCCATTGTGATGACGCCAGCCAAAATGTATCTGACCAAAACAGGCGCGAACGTGGACTTAAATCGAGTAATAGAGGAACTCGAGTCCGCTGGAATTCAATGTGTGACGGAAGAGATCTTGGGAATGGAAGTGGTTCGTACGGTTGGACTGGCGGATAAGGATCTTTATGTTGGGCGAAGAGGGATTTCTGCTTTCATTCCTCCAGTTTTAACTGACCTGATTCGAAATTCTTATCTCTGGAAAAAACTGCGCAGTCGTTGAGCTACTTTAGGTAAATCGGTTCGCAGACCTTTTCTCAAACCGTTGAGAGTGGCGCTGGATTCAAGGGTTTTGATCATTTTTCTTACTGGTCCCGGATAAGGGTTGGGTGAGATGGGAATTGCATTCTTCTGGTTTCCCTTTCGAGCATTATCTATGCTCTCAAGAATCATTTGCTGACGACGATGGAAACTTAGTGGAGGATTTGTCCTAGATTTGGGAGCCGCAGGTGTATCTGCTTTGATGTGTTCTCCAAAACTGACAAGCATCTTTGAGTAGTCGTTGGTTAATTTTGAAATCAATGTAAGAGAGTTCGAATCTTCGATAGAGCTGGATAATCCTTTTTCCCACAGATCTGTCTTCCGTCCTGCAGCTAGCAATCCGGACATCTGAGAGAAATGGATGAAGACCATAGGAGAGTCATTTGCATGGAGAGTTCCATCGATCTCTCGAAGATGGCGTTCGTTTATATTCCACGGCGCAAAGTCATACCCAGGGTTTCGAATGGTCCTGAAATCAAATAGAGCAGGGACAAAGTTCATCCACTTTTGGTCTGTGAAGACTTCCCCAGAAGGAAATCGCGTGCAATACCAGTGCAGTCTTTCGCCCCACCACTCAAGCATCGGCTTACCTTTTTGCCCGATACTGATGTAACCAAGATTAAAAATCCCGTATTGGAGAAAAGCTAACTCGCTATATCCGGTGCTATTGATATCCGAAGGGGTTAGACGATGAGGCACGAGAGCAATCCCGCTGTCCTTGGCCGCGTTGATGCCCTCTGTGAGTTCTGAAAAGAGCAAAATGTCTGGATCAAGGAAAGTGACTGTTGATACGCCTTCCGTAAGAAGGGTCTGGAGGAGAAACGGTTTAAGGCTTGTCGCAAGCTCGACTTGGTCATAATATGTCTTCATTTCCGCTAACCAGTCAGATGGGATCTCGAGATCTTCTGGGAGTAATACCGTGGCTTCTGCCAGTTGAGATTGTTCATGGGTGCTGGCATCGATAATCAGCACAAAGAATTCACCGTTAGGATAAATTTCGCGAGTTGATTGAAGGAGCGCCATTGCCTGTGGGAGATAATTAAGGGCAATAATGGTGCATATACGATCCATTAGAGAAAGATAACATCTCAGGGAGAGAACCTTGCTTAGAAGAATCCAACGAAGGACTAGAGGCGCTTTTCGACTCATAGGGGAGATTGTTCCCTCAATGCGCAGAAACGCCGCGCCCCGATTGCGCTGGCAAAGTCTTCAGGAAGCGGGGATTGTCACCGTTGGAGAGCACTCATACGGCTTTCCAAGAGTTTATGCATGGAACGACGAAACAAAATTACGAATTGGAAAATACTGTTCGATCGCCGAAGGTGTTGTCATTCTCCTTGGAGGCGAACACCGAATGGATTGGGTGACAACTTTTCCCTTCAGCGCAATTCCTCAAGATTGGCCAGAGGCAAAAGCAGTCGTGGGGCATCCGGGCACGAAGGGTGATGTAATCATTGGAAATGATGTCTGGATTGGACACGGTGCGGTTCTCCTTTCGGGAATTCGAATTGGCGACGGCGCAGTCGTAGGAGCTGGAAGTGTGGTCTCCAGGGACGTCGACGACTACGCAGTAGTAGCGGGAAATCCGGCCAAATTCGTAAAGTTCCGCTTTGACGAGCAAACGAGAAATCAACTTAAAGAATCAACTTGGTGGAATTGGTCGCATGAAAAGGTGGCTGCAAACATTGGCAAACTTATGAGTCCCCCGGATGGCTCAATTCTATAATTGACTTTTACAAGCCGAGAAGTGCCGCTTGTGTATTAAACCTGGGAACGCGTGAGCGCACAGTAGAGAAATCTCCATCAGCGAGAAGTTCGCCATCCTCGAAGTAAAGGATGCGTGGAAAATCGCGGATTGAACTGAGCCGATGTGCAATGAAAATAACAGTGACATCATCTTCAAAGTTTTCAAGAACATTCATGATTCCGTGCTCCGTTTCAGCATCGAGTGCACTGGTTGCTTCATCCATAATGAGGACGTTTGGTCTCGAATAAAGTGCTCTAGCAATTCCAATTCTCTGCTTCTGGCCACCACTCAATTTTGCAATACCAATTCCAAGATCAGAATCCACGCCTAACGGCAATGTTGAAACAAAATCTTCGAGTTGCGCGCGGGAAATAGCCTTGGCGAGTTTGCCTGGATCAATTTCATTCCTCGCGATCCCTAGACAAATATTCTCTATAAGAGTGCCGCCAACCAAGGTTATGTCTTGCGGTAAATACGATACCTTGCCAACGTTTTCGTAGATCCAACGGTCTGCAGAGATTGAATCGATTTCGATGGTGCCTTTGGTTGGAGCAAGGAGCCCGAGTAAAATGTCACAGAGAGTGGATTTCCCCGCCCCAGAAGGTCCAACGATGGCAACTCTCTCGCCGGGCGAGATGTGAAGTGAAACGTTCTTTAAGACGTCGGCGTCGGAATCAGGGAAACTGAAGGACAAGTTGTTTAGTTCGATGGAAGTGCCAGAATCATTTCGAGTAACGGGCGCCTCTTGATTTCGCCCTTTAGCATTTGCATGTTCGGGCTTCTGTAGTTCAAGGGTGTCTAGTAGGTCAAGTGCTTTGTCTGTGTAGAAGGCGTGGCTACGTAAACTGAATATCGAACTTTGCATGCGCAGTAGCGAAGGGAAAATCCGGGCGGCGCTTGCGAGGTAAATGACGAGGATTGGGATGATTTGTTGGGAGTTTGAAGAAAGACGCCCGGCAACAAGCAATCCAGAGGCACCAATGAGTAGAGCAACTTCAAGAGCATATTTTGGGATCTGTTGGATCCAAATATCCTCTGCAAAATAGTGAGCCTGCCTGGAGAATATTCCTTCAAGGTTTGATTCGAACCAGTCTGCACGCCGAAAAACTCGAATCTCTCGGAAAAGTTTGAGAACGTTAAAGAAGTTTCTTTCGCTTTCAATCCGAAGTCGGCTTAGGTTTTTGTTGAACGCGGAGACTCGCCGACCAACGATTGCATTGAGTGCGTAAAGAACTAGCGACATATACACAATGGTGAATATGGCGATTACGGGATTTACGGCAATGAGTAAGACGAAGAATATTGCTACCAGTGCGAATTCTGAACTGAGAATCAAAATTTGACCGAGTGCATTAACAGTTGCAGCGGTAACTCCCAGAATGACTGTTGTTGAGAGCATGTGCGGGTCTTGATTTCTTAGCCAAATGTAATCTGAGTGAAGAACTTTAGAGACGAGGGAAGAGGAGATCCGGCTCTGCTGTGTTGCCAAGAATTTAAATGTTCGTCTCGTGAACCAGAGTGCAAGCCCTGTTTTTAGTAGAAAGAATCCAAGCGCGCAAAACGAGAGGATCATGATTGATGTTGCCGGATCTTGTTGGGATAGATGGAAAAATTTCAACACTTTGGTGATTTGTGTTGGTACGGGAAGGTGCGTGAGACTTGTCGAAGCCATCGCACCAATGACGCCCGTGAGAAGCACACCGACCAGATCAAAAAGTCCAAGTGAAGCCTGAATAAGGGCCGCAAAGAGGAATTTACGTCGACTTGAGGCCGGAAGGAGACCTAGGCACCTTTTATGTAAATTCCAGAATTCCACTTCGCTACCCTACCGCCTCAAGATTCTGATGCTTGTTAGTGGGACATTTGTGGTTTTAGGAAGATGGGAGTTGCGTCAAATAATCGCCGTACGGATTTCCTTTGTATGCACTTGCCAAATCCATGAGTTTTGAATCGTCTATCCAACCGTTCCGCCACGCGATCTCTTCCAGGCATGAGATCTTGTTTCCTTGCCGATCTTCGACGATTTTTACGTAGGATGAAGCCGCGTGAAAAGATTCAAAAGTCCCGGTATCGAGCCAAGCGGTACCTCGTTCGAGGACCGTTGTGGTTAATTTCCCGCGATTGAGGTACTCCTCATTTACTGAAGTGATTTCCAATTCTCCCCGATCGCTGGGTTGGATTCCTTTTGCAATCTCCACGACGCTCTCGTCGAAAAAGTAGAGGCCCGGAATTGCGAAATGCGACTTGGGATTTTTGGGTTTTTCTTGGATCGAGAGCACGGTTCCATCTTTTCTGAACTCGACAACGCCATAACGTTCTGGATCGCTCACTTTGTAAGCAAATATGTGAGCGCCAGAGATATTTGTCATTGAGCGGAGCTGAGTTCCCAAGCCCGCACCATGGAAAATGTTGTCACCAAGAATGAGGGCAACTTTGCCACCAGCAATGAATTCTTCTCCTATGAGGAAAGACTCTGCCAAGCCTCCGGGATGTGGCTGTATTGCGTACTGGATTTCTATTCCTAGGTTTTGGCCGGTGCCGAGAAGTCTTTGAAAAGCAGATTGGTCAGCAGGGGTTGTTATTATAAGAATTTCGCGGATACCGGCGAGCATAAGAGTGCCAAGCGGGTAATGGACAAGGGGCTTGTCGTAGATAGGAAGTAATTGCTTGCTAATGCCCCGAGTGATCGGCCATAGTCTTGAACCCGTTCCGCCAGCTAAAACGATGCCTTTCATTTGATTAAGGGTACTTCACATGTAGGTTTGGTCAATAACGAGAGAGAAGGCGGTGGCGGGTATGAGGGTTCTCGTCACGGGTGGTGCTGGTTTTATTGGCTCCAACTTTGTTAGGAAGATCGTGGAAGGGTCGTTTAGCGGAATTTCCTCATTGACGGTACTCGATAAATTGACTTATGCGGGATCTCTCAGCAATTTCGAGGGTCTACCGAAGGAGAGTTTTGAGTTTATTCGGGGTGATATCTGCGATCAGGATTTAACTGCGCAGTTAGCAAAAAGGCATGATGCAATCGTCAATTTCGCGGCCGAGTCGCATGTTGATCGATCTATTGCTGGTTCTCGGAATTTTGTTCTTACGAACGTGCTAGGTACTCAAACCTTGCTAGATTCCATGCTGGCGGGCTCAGTAGGGGTTTTCATTCAGATCTCAACTGATGAGGTTTACGGCTCAATTCCCATTGGCTCTTGGGCGGAGACGGAACCATTGCTTCCAAATTCTCCATACTCTGCTTCAAAAGCCGGAGCCGATCTTTTAACTCGCTCTTACACCAGGACTCATGGTTTGGATGTCCGTGTCACTCGGTGCAGCAATAATTATGGACCGAGGCAGTTTCCAGAGAAAATTATTCCGCTCTTTGTCACAAATTTAATTGATGGAAAAAGGGTTCCAATTTATGGAGACGGAGCAAATATCCGTGACTGGTTGCATGTGGATGACCACTGTCGAGGGATTTATGCGGTCTTAATGCGCGGGACAGCGGGTGAAATTTACAATATTGGCGGCGGAACTGAACTCACAAATATGGAGTTGGCAAGAAAAATTCTGAACCTGATGGGAAAGGACGACTCGTCCATTGAATGTGTGGAGGATCGCTTAGGGCATGATTTCCGTTACTCTGTGGATATTAAGAAAATTTCGAATGAACTTGGTTATAGGCCATCGGTGAATTTAGAAGAAGGTCTAAGAGAGACTGTTAACTGGTACAAAGAGAATGAATCATGGTGGCGACCGTTAAAGAATTAGAGAAATGGTTGGTTGTCGGAGGTAGCGGACAACTGGGTCGCGCTATGCAGACTGAACTGGCTAAGAGTGGCACGGAATTTCTTGCTCTGGATCGTTCGCAATTGGATGTAACCGATGAAGAGGCGGTGCGTAGTGCGATTCACGAATATCGTCCCAGCACAGTATTGAATGCAACTGGGTGGACTAATGTGGACGATGCTGAAAATTTTGAAGAGGCGGCGACATTACTCAATGCAGCAGCACCTGGATACTTGGCACAGGCGTGCTCGCAGATCAATTCAAGATTTGTTCACATCTCAACCGATTATGTCTTTTTGGGAGATGTACAAAGTCCTTGGAGGGAAGATTCGCCCTTATCTCCGGTCTCCGCTTATGGGAGGAGTAAGGCTAAAGGAGAAACCTTGGTTCGCGAGTTGTATGGGGATGGCTCCTATATTGTGAGAACGGGGTGGCTTTATAGCCCATGGGGCAGAAATTTCGTGAAAACTATGGCCCGCATTGCATTAAAGGAGATTGGTCCCGTGAGTGTTGTTAATGACCAACGTGGACAGCCAACATCTGCTCTTGATCTCGCCTTGCAAATTCGTCAAATGATTTCTCGAGGTTCTGATCCTGGGACGTATCATGGAACGAATAACGGGGAAGCAACATGGTTCGAATTCGCGCGTCACATTTTTAAAAAATGCGGCGCTGACTCCGAAAGGGTGGTACCAGTCGATTCAGATCACGCTCCAAGACCTGCAAAACGACCCGCCTATTCGGTCCTTAGTCACCAAAATTGGATAGATCAGGGGATGGATCCGATGCGTGACTGGCGTGAAGCGCTTGGTGAGATGCTTCCATTAATAATCAGTGCAGAGAATCTGGGAGAATAGTGGAGTGGAAATAGAAAAACTTGGAATAGAGGGCGCTTGGTTTGCGCGATCCCCAGTCCACACGGATTCGCGTGGATCATTTCGTGAATGGTTTAAATCTGCTGATGTAAAGAATGCAATAGGCCGCAGTTTTGAAGTAGCGCAGTCAAATATTTCTATCTCTGGGAATAATGTTCTGCGTGGAATTCACTACAGCATGGCGCCATCAGGGCAAGGAAAATGGATTACATGCCTTTCGGGATCGATTTGGGATGTAGTTGTCGATATAAGGCCAAATTCGCCTACATATAAGAAATGGCTTGGCTTTATATTGGATGGCACAAGTGGTGATGCCCTATTTATTTCTGAAGGCCTTGGTCATGGGTTCTTATCACTGAAGAACAATTCCATCGTCTCTTATTTGCTCACCTCGCCGTATTCACCCTTGGAAGAGTTTGAGATAGACCCTCTCGATTCAGAGTTGGGCATAACTTGGCCGGGGTTGAATTTCCAGATGTCACCCAAGGATTCTGGTGCGCCCTCTTTAAATAGTAGAAAGGAATCTGGACAGCTCCCAAATATTTGATGTTTCTAAAGTGACCTTAGAAAGCTCACCCATGTATCTCCTACAACAGCAATAGAGCGCGATGAGAGAATTTGCTCGGCTATTTTCTCAGGCACGCGTAGTGAATCTAAATTTGCTCTTACCTGATTGATCCGTGAAACAAAATCATCGGCACTTTGGCAGTAATTCTTCTCGGGTAGACCAAACCGTCGAAAATCTGGAATGTCAGAAAGGAGAAGGGGGACACCCTTCTTCATTCCTTCGATGATAACAAGCCCATCACCTTCCGAAGTCGATGGAGCAATTAATAAATCACCGGCAAGGACTTGGGACCATGGATCGCGGACTTGGCCTAAGAAAGTCACTTTCAACTTCTTAGCACCAGCGCTTTCTTGAAGTGCTTCTCTCATGTATCCATCACCCATAACGGTCAGCGGAGCCCCGCTCAATTCGCTGACTTCTAGCGCTTGATCCGGACCTTTCTCTGGCGTCAAGCGACCAATGTAGACGAGCCTCAGGAGTTCGCCATTGCTCCCCAGTATGGACTTCCCTTCGTGCGTTGGAGTTAAAGGGTTCTGAAGTATCAACTTCGGCGTCATGCCATTTGGCCATATTTTCAAATGCGATGAAACCGCGACCCACTTTGCTTTACGTAACGTAAGAATCTTACGAATAACCTTCCCAAGGAACTTCTTATTTATCCACGCCATATTTGAATGTTCTACCACAACGAGAGATTTCCTTGGCGGAAGAAGAGCTCCAAAAAGTTCGGGAAGATCACAGTTTAAAATGATTACATCTGGTTTCCATGTCCGGACCACGTGTCGGAATTTTGAGACGGCTTTAACGGTGCCAACGAGACCATCGTGCCATCTGCGATTAATTTGAAATACAGGGCAGATTGGAATTACTAAGTCATCTTCTCCTGAATTAATCGGAACAAGCGCCACGTCCCATCCTCGACGGGTGAGTTCATTGCTCACTAAATTCATGGATCGTTCTGCTCCACCCCCAGTGAGGGAGTTCGTCACGAACATGACGCGTTTCATCTTGAACCTAAGCTTGATCGGCGCTGATTTTGGCTAGGTCGCTTGCAACCATGATCTCGGCAAGTTCCTTCCAATGTGTTTTGGCATTCCAGCCAAGTACTCTCTGTGCTTTAGAAGAGTCACCAATGAGCGCGTCCACTTCGGTAGGCCGTATATATCGGTCTTCAGTTTCGACATACTTCCGATAATCCAAATCCAACGAAGAGAAGGCTGCTTCGCAAAATTGTCTTACCGTGGCGCCTTCCCCGGTAGCAACGACGTAATCATCGGACGCCTGTTGCTGGAGCATCATCCACATGCTTTCAACATACTCAGGCGCGTATCCCCAGTCGCGGGTGGCTTCGAGATTGCCCAAGTAAAGTTTTGACTGCAGTCCAAGTTTGATTCGAGCCGCTGCCATTGTTATTTTCCGTGTGACAAATGTTTCTCCGCGGCGAGGTGACTCATGGTTGAAGAGGATGCCGTTGGTTGCGTGTAGGCCGTAAGCTTCACGATAGTTGCGCACCACCCAGTATGAATAAAGTTTTGCTGCTCCGTAAGGACTTCTCGGGGCAAATATTGAATCTTCCGATTGAGGCGGAGGCGTACTTCCAAATTGTTCGGACGTAGAGGCTTGGTAAAATCTTGTGTCGATCTTGGCCGCTCGAACCGCCTCCAGAATACGAATCGTTCCGACGGCGTCAACTTGAGCTGTGAAATCCGGCATTTCAAAAGAGACCTTTACATGGCTCTGCGCGGCAAGGTTGTAAATCTCACTCGGTTGTAACTCTCTTAGTAAGTTGGAAATCCCAACACCGTCGGTGATATCACCGTAATGCAGGAAAAACTTTGTATTACTTTCGTGGGGATCTTTGTAGAGATGCTCTATACGGGAGGTATTGAAAGTCGAACTTCGTCGAATTATTCCGTGGACTTCATAGCCCTTCTCCATGAGGAGCTCTGCGAGGTAGGAACCGTCTTGGCCCGTGACCCCAGTTATTAACGCACGTTTCATCCGTGTCGTCCCTCCTCTTGACTCGCGAGAAACCAATCATAGGTTGAGGCAATGCCCTCTTCGAGAGTGACGTGCGGTTGCCAACCAAGTTGCTTTATCCGTGTGGAATCGAGAAGTTTTCGCGGAGTGCCATTGGGTCGATGAGTGTCGAAGACGGTCTTGCCTTCAAAGCCCACGATCTTCGCGATGGCCGCGGCAAGATTGCCAATGGATATCTCCTGACCACTACCGATGTTAATTGCGATGGAGTCATCATATTTTTCTAAGAGTGTTAGACACGCTCTAGCTAAATCTTCGACGTAAAGAAACTCTCGCAAGGGGGATCCGTCTCCCCAAATTGTGACGCTTTCGGCGCCCTTGACCTTTGCGAGATGGAAACGATGAATCAGAGCAGGGAGAACGTGTGCGGTCTCAAGATCAAAGTTGTCGCGTGGGCCATATAGATTGGTGGGCATAGCCGAAATCCAATGGCGCTTATATTGACGACGGTAACCCTCAACGAGTTTAAGCCCCGCAATTTTTGCGATGGCGTAGGACTCATTGGTGGGCTCCAACTCACCTGTGAGAAGGGCAGATTCTGGAATCGGCTGAGGCGCAAACTTCGGATAGATGCACGAAGATCCCAGAAAGAGGACCCTTTCGATATTTGCGGCATAAGCAGCATCCAAAAGATTGGTCTGAATCTGAAGATTGATTGATAGAAAATCAACGGGTCGAGAAGAGTTGGCCCCTATTCCTCCTACTTTTGCGGCCGCGATTATCAGAACATCAGGCTCGAGTTCTTTTAGTTCCTCAAAAACCGCATCTCGATTGGTGAAGTCTAAATCTTTAGAAGATTTTCCTAGAATCTGAAATCCTTGAGTTCGAGCCGCAAGAGCGACTGCCGACCCAACCATTCCGTTGATGCCAGCGATGTATAAGCGCATGGAGTAAGAGTAGTGGCTAGTCATTGGAAGACCCTTGCTTTAGATGTTCACGAGGGCCACTGACCTTTCAGTTGAGGTACTAGGTAGTCCATTTGCCCTTAGGGGTTTGATGAAAACGATAACCCCACGTTGGTTAAGGTGCCCAAGACAAAAGGAAGTTGTATTAACGAAACATTCTGATTATGCGAAACCTTAACTATCGGATGTAGTTGGTGTCATTCGCAAACCTTCTACCTAGTAAAAGCAGAAATCCCGACCGAAGCCGGGATTTCGCACCCAGCCACCGAAGGGACTGGGGGTGTTGAAAGAAATATAGCCGACCTATCTTGGCCTACGTCGTCTCTGATCTTGTCCTGGGCGTGGCTTGCGACCACCGAATTTCGGTTTATCTGCAACCGGTGCAATATATGCAATTCCGCTTGGCTCTTTGGAGCCGGTGATGGATACCAATTCTGCGTGGTGTGGACGGACATCGACGAACTTCGGGTAGACACCGGCACGAGAGGTGAGTCCGCGGACTGCACTCTGTTGCTTGGAGGTAGCAAGAGTTACGACGACGCCTGCCTCTCCTGCACGGGCGGTGCGACCAGCGCGGTGAAGGTAATCCTTGTGATCGGTTGGCGCATCAACGTGTACGACCAAGGAGACGTCATCTACGTGAATTCCACGAGCTGCGACATCTGTTGCAACTAATGCCGCGGTTGGATTGGACTTGAAGTGCTCAAGAGTTCGCGTACGGACTGCCTGTGACTTTCCACCGTGCAATGCACCGACTGCTACACCAACGCTTGCGAGCTTGTCTGCAAGACGATCAGCTCCACGTTGGGTCTTCACGAAAAGAATGGTGCGACCATCGCGTGATGCGATCTGTGCCGTGATCTCGTCCTTGTCACTTGGGTGCATCACAAGAACGTGGTGTTCCATGGTGCTGACAGAGGCGCGGTCATTTTGGAGTGAATGAGTCTTTGGATTGTTGAGGTACTTCTTGACGAGTGAATCAACACCACGATCAAGAGTCGCACTAAATAGTAGGCGCTGACCGTTCGGTCGTGCTTGGTCAAGGATTTCCTTGACAACGGGCAAGAAGCCCATGTCGGCCATCTGATCGGCTTCATCAAGAACAGTGATTTGAAGGTCATCGAGTTGGACTTCGCCACGGTTAAGTAGGTCGATGAGGCGACCAGGAGTTGCAACGAGGATTGGGCAACTCTTGCGCATTGCAGTGATCTGCTTTGCGTATGGCATTCCACCGGCGATGACAACTGAGTCCAGGCGGATTGCCTTGGCCAGAGGAGTAATAACATCATTGATCTGCAGTGCTAATTCGCGTGTTGGTGTGAGGATCAATCCAAGTGGACGGTGTGGTGCGGCTTGCTTACCCCGCAGGTTGCTGAGCATCGCAAGACCGAATGCAAGAGTCTTGCCCGAACCAGTCTGTCCGCGACCAAGAATGTCATCTCCCTTGAGTGCATCAGGGAGTGTGGCAACCTGAATTGGGAATGGCGAATTGATGCCTTGGCTCGTAAGGATCTGCACTAGTTCAGCGGGAATCCCGAGCTCGGCAAAGGTCTTGTCAGTGCCTTCATTGGGTTTGTGATGTGACGCTTCAATCGTGCTCTCTTGTTCAACATCGGTGATGTAATTATCGTCAGCACCGAAATCTTCGCTATAGCCGCTGCTTGAGTGCGACGGTGAATGAGAATTTGAATGTGACGCAAAGGTGTTCTTTGATCGCGAAGTCGTTGCGCGATTGAAAGTACGGTTATTTGGCGTAGCGGTTCCACTATGGGCGCTGCGAGTTGGAGCAGTGGTGCGCTTTCCACCAGGGATGAACTTGACGCGCTTCTGTGGTTCAAAATTAGGACGGCCATCGCCACGAGCTACCTCGGCGATGCGGGCATCACGACGTGTGGTTGGACGGGTGTCTGGACGGGTTGCGGGACGTTCCTCGCGACGGGCAGGTGCGTACTTTGAATTGCGTGGAGCAGATCGGAATTCGCCTCTCTCGGTGCGAGGAGCAGGGCTGCGGAATTCTTCGGTCCGCTCAGATCGCTCGGTTGGAGCGGTAGCGCGAGACTCGGCGAAGCGCTTGGCACGCTCGAGTGAGCGAGGGTTGTTCTTGAGGCGCTTGCTCGGGGTGTTTGTGGATCCTGGCTTGCCACCTTTAGCAAAGGCGGGCTTTCCCGACTTTGCGTAGGCAGGCTTGGATGAAGATTTGGCCGGCCTCTCTACAGAATCCGTGGATGAGGTACGGGTAATCGGGGTGGCGGATGTTCCCTTGCGGTGAGGCTTGGGAGATTTCGCGCGCACAGGAGTTTTAGAGCGTGGTTGTAATGACATGTTTTAGCTATACCAATCGAGACGACAAGCGCGTCTCGGTACGACTGGCCAATTTCAAGCGTTTATGCAGTGGATCTGGGCCTGTCGGGTGGTGATAAGACTCGCAAGTAAGCGCAAATGCTGCGCTTTAAGGGAAGTAATCACTGCTCCGGTTGGAGCAACGTCGCCAATCTTACCGTGGATTGAGGGTGTGGATTACCAGGGCCGGGTTGTCGGCGTTAATGGCAAAAATGCCGTATGGGAAAAATGATGGATTTATTGCCTCTCGCTGGGGCTGGATGTACATATCATCAAAGGTATATACTTTCAGTGGTATGTGGCTCATATGCTCATTGACTGGACGGGAGAGTTCGATAGATGGTGGCAGAAGGTCGAGGACCATCAGACTTTGGACGTCCGTTCTCGCCAGATCGCAAGGATAGTCGGAACGCAGTTGGATTTTCTTCAAGGTTTGGATCAAATGCCGGCGGAGAATTCATTGCAAATTCGGCGAGTGACACTTTCGAAGAAGAATTTGCTGTGGCGAGTCAGCCATCCCTATCGGAAAGAAATTGCCATTCGATTGGTGATCTGGTTTCCACCACACGATAGAGATTTGGCGGTAATTGTAATGGGCGTTGACAAATCAAAAGTGGGAGACATCTTTTACGACGGAGTTGGAAACCGTGCTGACTTATTGATTCGCGAATTTTTACGAGATGAGGGGAATTGGTGATGGCTAAAAATCTTGTCACTAAGCGATCAACGAGAGATCGTGGCGGCGAAGTGCTTAAACGATTAAAAGCAGACCCGGAGATGGCCAGAGAGATCGCGGTGATGAGAAAAGAGTGGGCAGAATCAGAGAGGAAGTATTTGGAGAACATTCCGGCGATTCGAAAAGCAGCCGAATTAACCCAAACTGAAGTTGCTGAGAAACTTGGTATGGCACAAGCTGGAGTGTCGCGCTTAGAGAACCAGGGCGACATGTTGCTCTCCACGTTAGGAAAGTACCTTGAAGCGGTTGGGCAGCATCCTCGATTAGTCATTGAGATACATGGCCAGGATTACGAACTGGATCTCGGGGCATTGGCTGAGAATCTTAATTAGTCGTTGGTCGCCTCCTTAGAAGCGCGTTGGTAAGAATTGATTCGCTCCGGATTATAGGTTGTGGATTAGTGAACCGGATGTGTCGGCGACGCTCTTTAGAAATGTCCTATGTGAGATAGCAACCCGCCACCCTCCAGTTGCCTTGGTTTAAATTTAGGTCTAAATTTAATGCCAGAGGAAAGGAGGAGAAAATGGATCGGATTATGACTGAATTAACTACGACTATTTCTGAGTTTAAGAAGAACCCGAACGCGGTTGTTAAGAAGGCGAAGAAAAACCCCTTTGCGGTTCTGACGAACAACAAGCCGACTTTCTATGTGATGTCGCCCGAATTATTCGATGAAATTGAGGAGATACTCTGGGAAATAGAGATCACCCCGCTTATAAAGAAGCGACTTGCGAGCAAAGAAAAGCACATTTCGGTCACTCTCGAAGAATTGGCAAAGTGGTAATCCAATGTACACATTAGATTTCCTCGTTAGCGCATCCAAAGAGTGGGTAAATCTCGATAAGGGACTTAAGGATCAGTTCGCGAGAATAAGTCCGTCTATCGGACGGCGGCGAAGAGGCTACGCCAAATTGAAGGAACTTAATAGTGAACTTGGGAGAGCGAGAAGAGGGGCATCGGGCAAGAACTTCTCGATGGTCTTCACTGATATGTGAGACATCAGGCAAGGACAGACGGCTAAAATCCAAGAGTGAAAACCCCTGCAGTTCCAGCCATCAATGTCGCTAAGCGCATTGTTGGGCGTCGGGACTCAGTTTCCGTTCTGGCCCGGAAGAACATTCGAGATTCCCTGGTCTCCGTAGCAGGACTTATCGGATGTCCGGTGCGCGATGATGAAGGACGCGATCTGGGAAAACTCGTAGACATTGTCGTACGTCATGGCGAGGAGACATACCCCGCAGTTTCCGGGCTGATTGTCAAAGTTGGTGCGCGCAAATCTTTTATTGACGGGGCGAGAATTTCAAGATTAACCAAGGATGAAATCCGCCTTTCTTCGACAAGAATTAACCTTAAGGAATATACACGGCGTTCTGGTGAATCTTTATTGGACGCAGATGTCATCGATCATCAGATCGTCGATGTGAATGGACTCCGTGTTGTTCGATCTGCAGATCTGTATTTAGCTCCCCTTGATCGAGAGATTCGTTTAGTGGGTGTAGATGTTTCCTTTGTCTCTTTTTTGCGCCGCATCTTTCCCGGAACTTTGCGCCGCCGACCGACTCCAGACCGCGTAGTCGACTGGGCGACCGTTGCATCGCTCACTGATAGCGCCGGACAAGTGCGGACATCGGGTCCGCGTTCGGCGCTCGCCCAATTGCGCCCCGCTGACTTGGCGGACTTGATCGAAGACTTAGTAGGTCGCGAGCAGAATGCCTTGATTGAATTACTCGATCCAAATCTTGCCGCTGATGTACTTGAAGAGATGGAAGATGACGATCTACAAGGACTTCTTCGCGGGCTGCCTGCCGAACGTGCTGCCCAGCTGCTTGCTCTTATGGAGCCGGATGAAAGTGCCGAAGTATTGCGAGATCTCGATGACGAGCACCGGGAGAGCATTCTTAGTTCTATGACGGTGGAGACTGCGAAAACACTTCGACAGTTGGTTGCATTTGACGAGGAACTTGCTGGCGGCGTAATGACGACACATATGGTGATCTGCCATGAGAAGGACACGGTTGCACAGGCGTTGGCTCTTCTTGTTAAACATAAAGAGCGCGATATTTCAGATGGTGTAGTCGTCGTTGATGCAAAGGGAAAGTTGCTGGATCACATTCAGATGATCGAGCTCGTGTCGGCGAAATCAAGTGCGGCACTGATTGATCTTACGGGTCCGCCATACCCGACGGCTGTTCATATCAATACTGCACTTGATGAGGTCATTGAGGAGTTTTCCAACAACCGCGGTTCTTCCATCATTGTTATTGATGGAAAAAATAAACCAGTTGGCCGGATTATGGCTGACGACATTGTGGATGCGCTTGTCGCTCGGACAGAACATCGGGGATTTGCTCAAGGAAGCGGTGCTCTCGCATGAGCGATGAGAAAAAGACCGCCGTCAAAGCGGTCAGGGTAGTCAGGGGCGTCAAAGTGCCGACGATCTCTCCACGCAAGATTCGCATCGCCGCGTTACTCGCCGTGATGGGACCCGGAATGATTGCTGGGCTTTCAGATGATGATCCGGCGGGTATCACCACCTATTCACAAATGGGTGCGAAATATGGCTACCGTCTTCTTTGGGTGCTCGTCCTCTCAACACTTGCACTTATTCTCTTTCAAGATTTAGGTGCACGCATTGGTGTGGTGACAAGACAGGGTTTCATCGGTCTTGTTCGCCAGAAGTACGGTGCGCGGTCAGGAGTGTTCAGCGCCTCATCACTCATCCTGGCCAACATCGGAACAATGACTGCAGAGTTCGCAGGAATTGCAGCAGCGGGACAACTATTCGGCGTTTCGAAATATCTCTCAGTTCCTGTGGCCGGATTGCTTGTGACTTTCTTGGTCTTGCGCGGGTCATTCGGTCGAGTTGAAAAAGTATTTTTTATCCTCTCTGCCGTTTTCCTTTCGTATGTAGTTGCAGGATTTATGGCACGTCCAGATTGGGGACAGGCGTTTCATGGCATGGTGGTGCCTTCGATGCCATTTACCCGTGATGCCGTTTTTATTGCGACAGCGACATTAGGTACGACGCTTGCACCATGGGGACTTGCATTCATTCAGTCATATGCGGTTGATAAACGCCTTACGCGCGATGATCTGAAACTTCTGCGCGTCGATGTGTGGACTGGTTCTTTGCTCACTGGAATCATCGGGTTCTTCGTCATCGTTACCTGCGCGGCGACACTCAATCGTCAAGGAATCTTTACCATCACGGATGCATCTCAAGCGGCAGCTGCTTTAGAGCCACTAGCAGGAACTTTGGCCAAAGAGTTGTTTGCGATTGGACTGATTGGTGCGGCACTTTTGGCGGCATCAATTTTGCCGCTTTCGACCGCCTATTCCGTCAGTGATCTCACTGGCCGACCTGCTGCACTCGATGATGGATTTAGAGAAGCGCCACTCTTCTACGGAACCTTCGCTGCGATCACCGTTATTGCAGCCGGTTTGATTCTGCTTCCGGGTGCTCCATTGGTCACGATCCTGCTCTGGACCCAGGTGCTCAATGCTGTCCTGCTCTTGCCTCTTCTCTTTTACATGTTTGGGATAGCACGAGATAAAAGGCTGATGGGCGAGTATCGAGCTGGAGCTCGTATGCAAGCGGTTTACCTACTGATTATCGGAATGGTCGCTCTCTGCATCGCCAGCATGATCTGGTTTACTTTTCATTGAAGAAAGATCGCGGCTGGCTACCAGCCTATATAGCCCTCGGAATTGTGTGGGGATGCTCCTTCATCTTCATCAAGCTTGGCCTTGAATTTCTCACTCCAGTTGGAGTTGCTTTTGGCCGCACAGCCCTTGGGGCACTCGCATTGGTGACGATCTCTAAAGCAAGGGGAATTGTCCTGCCGCGCAGACCCAAAGTATGGCTCCATCTCTGGGTTGTCGCGATGCTCCTCAATGTCGTGCCTGGTGTTCTCTTTGGGGTTGCGGAGGAGGACGTGACTTCTGTTCTTGCCGGGATCATTAACGCTGTCACCCCTTTGATGACTTTGTTGGTCATCATGACTTTCTTTCGCGAAGAGAAGATTTTGGTCCACCATGTCATTGGTTTAATTATTGGATTCGTTGGTGTGAGCACAGTCCTGGGAATTTGGCAGGGGCTGGGTACCAATCCACTGCCTGCCATCCTCGCCCTCCTTGGAGCGGTGACGTGTTATGGATTTTCTTTTCCATACTCTCGCAAGTTCATCTTGCCCCACAAATTGCAGGCAGAAGCACTTGCCACTGCCCAGGTCTCTCTTGCTGCGCTCACTCTTCTCCCGTTTTATCTCGTCGATGGCATTGCCAAGGACGAGTATCGGCCAGGTCCGGTCGCAGCAATGTTAGCCCTGGGCGTGCTGGGCACTGGGTACGCGTATATCTGGAACTTCAAAATAATGGCTGCGGCGGGAAGTGCAATCGCAAGTTCGGTCACCTATGTGACTCCGGTGGTAGCTGTCATTGTGGGAATAATTTTTCTCGGCGAGAAGATCACGTGGAACGAACCAGTCGGCGGGCTCATTGTCTTACTCGGTGCGGCAATAGGCCAGGGGAGAATCAAACTCAGTCGAGCTTAAATGCACCCCTGATTGGCCCCAACTCCACTCCTGCTTTTGCGTGGTCCGTGTCTTCACCGCGGGCAAGTTG
>Ga0255338_1000872_pt1 | contig 71816 bp, 72 predicted proteins | sample MeOH1_35cm_T4_19_FD_203715 | JGI IMG/M metagenome (GOLD analysis project Ga0255338, IMG submission 203715) | Sandy soil microbial communities from University of British Columbia, Vancouver, Canada - MeOH1_35cm_T4_195 | ecosystem: Engineered > Artificial ecosystem > Sand microcosm > Unclassified ... | reverse complement strand
CCTCTGCTTCTTGATTTCCACGTCGAGGGCCTTGAAGATGGCGACTTTCTTTAGCATTTCCCACGCTCCAAATCTCAGATACCTCGCTGCTGGCCCTATGGGGAAGATGATCGGTCGTTTTTCCTCTAATTCAACATCAAACCAGTGATTCGGATGAGGTCAACAGAGAAATCTTAAAAATCTTCATTTTTTTTGACGCTACCTCTCCGCTTCCCCCCCATTCGTTTCGAGCCCCGCGAACCCCCGTTCCGCATCGCCTTCCGGATGCCGATAGCCGCGACGAGCAGGGACCGCGATGCCACGCACGGCGATCGAGATCACCGGAAAGCCACGCCATCAGGCGATCTGCGGCGACCCCTGCGTGATCCGCAGCATCCCGCTCTGCGACGTCGCGCACACGAAAACGCCCTCAGCAGCGGGACGTCGCACCGGGGGGTTCGTGTCCCGCGTCGCAGTCCCCGCCTGCTACGCTTTCCCTTGCGCCTTCCGCCCCGGGGCCAGTGCACGCGGCCATCGAGGTCCCGCCGGAAGCGTCGAGAGGCCCCCATGACGATCCAAGTGCTCGACCACCCCCTGGTGCACCACAAGCTCTCCCTCATCCGGGACCGCAAGACTCCCGGCAGCCTCTTCCGCTCGCTCATCGAGGAGGTCGGTCTGATCCTCGCGACCGAATCCACGCGCCAGCTCCCGGTGGAGACGGTGGTCGTGGAGACGCCGCTGGAACGCACGGGGACACTCCGGCTGAAGTCGCTGGATCCCGTGCTGGTGCCGGTCCTGCGGGCGGGTCTCGGCCTCCTCCCCTCGTTCCTCAAGCTCCTGCCGACGGCGAAGGTGGGGCACCTCGGGCTCTACCGCGACCACGACTCGCTCGTGCCCGTCCCCTACTACCGGAACTTCCCCCCCATGCTCGAGGCCCGCCCCGTCTTCGTGCTGGACCCCATGCTCGCCACGGGCGGCAGCGCCTCCGAGGCTGTGCGCCAGCTGAAGAGCGCGGGGGCGGTGAACCTCTCCCTCGTCGCCTTGCTCGCGGCCCCGGAGGGCCTGGAGCGACTGCATGGCGACCACCCGGACCTGACCATCGTCGTCGGCGCCGTGGACCGCCAGCTCAACGAGAAGGGCTACATCCTTCCGGGACTCGGCGATGCGGGGGACCGGCTCTTCGGAACGGCCTAGGATCTCCGCGACTGCAGGGTCGGGCCGCCCGCTCGATCAGGCCTTTTCGCGCCCCAGCATGGCCCGCAGGCGCCCCATGATGCCGCCCTCGTTCCGGGCGGCATCCGGGCCGCCCTCTCCCTCCAGACCGGAAGGCACCGCCACCGAGGGATCCAACTCGAGCGCACGGCGGAAGCAGCCCTGCGCGTTGGCGTGGAAACCCTTGCGATGGTAGAGCTCGCCCATCAGGGCCCACGGCTCGGCCGCCTTGGGCCGGATGCGCGAGGCCACCTGGAGGGCCTCGACTGCGCGGGTGGACCACGCTGGATTCCCCAGCCGCAGCCGGCCGAGCAGCAGCCAGGCCTCGTAGGCCGCCGGGGAATCGCCGTCGAGCTTGATGGACTGTTCGAGGGACCGGATGGCCTCGCTGGTGCGGTCCTGCATCACATAGGACTTGGCCTTGATCAGCAGGTGGTGGGCCCGGTCCGTCGCCGGAAGCGACTCCTCGTCTGTCTTGGAATGGAGAAGAGGGAGGACCGCAGGTGTGGGCTCGGAAAAGGCCCGCTCCACGGCTTCCGGCGGCAGGGGGGGCAGGGAACGGGGCGTGCGCGCCCGCGGTGGCGGGAAGTCGCCCTCTTCGATCAGGAGGATCGGCTCCGGCTCTGCCTCCGTTTCGGGTTCGGGAATCGGAATGGGCTCGAAGACGGGCTCGGGAATCTCTCGGGATTCAAGGGCCCGGAACGGCGGCGCAGGTTCTCTGGGGAGCAACGGGAGGTCGCCCCGGACCAGGGTCAGGCCGCCCAGGGCCCACAGGGTGGCGACCAGGCGGGCCGATTCCTCGGGGGACAGGCCGGAGAGCGAACCGATGGTCTCGTAACCGAGCGGCTCGGAGCCCAGCAGGGACAAGGCATAGGCCAACGTGGGCGTGAGGGGCAGGTCGCTGAGGGAATCCAGGAGATCCGGCCGCGCCTCCCACCGCCAGTCCGGTTCGCTGCGGAACATCTCCACCAGTTCCTGGTCGATCTTCGCGCTCCGGAAGATGTCCCACACGAGCCGCCGGTGATCCAGCCAGAACTGGAGATCCCCGCTGAGGTTGGCGTCCAGCACGCCGGGGAGCCAGGACATCTTCAGGATGGTGTGCTCCATGGCGTGGAGCAGCACCGACTCCAGCAGCTCGTTGAGGTGCTTGTCCCGCTCCGCCACGGTCATGAGCCCGCCCTGAACCACGCGGTCGCCCATGCGGGAGCCCTCGCCGTCGGCCAGCATCTCCTTGAGGGAGGCCATGTCCAGCACGCCGCGGCGGATGAGGAAGTTCCCGAACTGCTCTCCGACGGCATCGCTCCGCAGGTAGACGAGATCGCCCCCCCGCCAGTAGAGCCGCCGGGTCCCGTCATTCTGCTCAAGGACGAGTTCACCTTCGGCGTGCTGCTGATGCAGTGATCCCATGAGTGCTGGCAGGAAGTGTCGAAGGCGTACTTCGGGCACCGGTGGCTCCGGAGGGTGTTTCTAGTTTGCATGTTCCTTGCCGGGACGCCAGCCCAAACGGGATCCCGGAATGCCGCAATATCCCAAGTCTCTTGGCCGGGGCGAGGACAGGACCTATGCTGTCCCTCCATCCACCATCCCTCCCGGGAGACGTTCCCATGTTCGAAAAGCTCGGGAAGTTCGAGATCAAGCGTGTCCTCGGCAACGGCGCCATGGGCGAGGTCTACCTCGGCATGGACCCCTCCATCGGCCGCGAGGTGGCCATCAAGACCATCCTCCCCGCCGCGGCCCAGGGCGGCGAGGCCAAGGAGCGCTTCGCCCGGGAGGCCCGCGCCGCCGGCGTGCTGAACCACCCGAACCTGGTGACCATCTACGAGTTCGGCGAGGACCAGGGCGTGCTCTACATCGCCATGGAATTCGTGAAGGGCCACGACCTGGACGAGCTGCTCCAGGAGCAGTCCCTCACCCGCTCCGAAGCCCTCGAGATCCTGGCCCAGGTCTGTGACGGCCTCGGCTTCGCCCACCGCCAGCACATCGTCCATCGCGACATCAAGCCCACCAACGTGCGCGTCCAGCGCGACGGCCGGCGCCTCCACGCCAAGGTCATGGACTTCGGCGTGGCCAAGATCAGCAACTCCGACATGACCGCCACGGGCATGGTCATGGGTACCGTGAGCTACATGGCGCCGGAGTACATCCGCACGGGCAAGCCCGATCCCCGCAGCGACCTCTTCGCCGTCGGCGTGATGCTCTACGAGTGCCTGAGCGGCCGCAAGCCCTTCTCCGGCGACACCACCCCCACCGTGCTGTACAAGATCGTGAACGAGCCCCCCGAGCCCATCGAGCTAGACAAGCTCCAGGGCATCAGCCCCGCAATCCGCTCCGTACTGGACCGCGCTCTGGAGAAGAATCCGGACGAGCGCTTCCAGACCGCGGAGGACCTCGCCAAGGCCCTGCGCGCGGCGAAGGATCCCTCGTGGACGGGCCAGCTGGAGGAGGCCACCTCGCTCCTCCAGGCCGCCGCGCCCACGGCCCCGGCCAGGCCGGCGGCTTCCGCCTCCGCCCCCACCCTGCAGGCTCCGGCCGCCATCGCCCCCCCTCCCGTGGTGGCCGCCCCTCCGGCCAGGCCCTCCGGCGCGAAGGCCGGACGCTGGCTCGGCCTCGCGGCCCTGGTCCTCGTCGGCGCCGGCGGCACCGGCTGGTGGGCCCTCCACCGGACCAGCGCTCCGGCCCTCGATACCGCGCCCGCCGTCGTTCCTCCCGCGGAGGCGCCCCACCCCACGGCAGAGGCCCAGGCGCCCGCCTCCGGCAGCATCGTCCCCCCCGAGTCGAAGGCCCCGCGGCCGGCCGCATCCGAGCCCTCCCGGCCCGCCTCCCAGCCCCTTCCGCAAGGGGACACCCGGGGGCAGGAACCCAAGTCCCCGGGGCCCAGGGCCGCCGAGCCCCGCGCCATCGATCAGCCCGAGCTCTATCACCCCGAGAAGCTCGACAAGCTGCAGACCCACGAACGGCTGAACCTCGGCAACATCTCCATGAGCGAGGCCATCCAGCTCGCCGACAAGGAGCCGGACAAGGCCATCCACGGCTTCCGGCAGGCCATCAAGGCGGATCCCGGCAACGTGAACGCCCATGCCTGGCTCGCCACCGTGCTCCACGACCAGGGGCGCCACGCGGAGTTCGTCCAGGAACTGCGCGAGGCCCGCCGCCAGGGCATCCTGGGTCAGATGACGCGCAATGTCCGCTTCAAGTCCGCGCTCACCCAGGCTCGCCTGAACCGGAAGCTCCCCGCTGATTTGGCGGATTGACCATGGCGAAGCGCAGCGACGAGCTGGCCGACCTGGAGGCCGGGCTGGGGTACCGGTTCGCGGACCGCGCCCTCCTCCGGGAGGCCCTGACGCACACGTCCGCCGGCAAGGGCCGGGACAACCAGCGGCTGGAGTTCCTCGGCGACGCCCTGCTGAACTTCTCCGTGGCACTGCTGCTCCACCGGGAGCGTCCGGATTGGCAGGAGGGCCCCATGAGCAAGTTCCGGGGCGTGCTGGTGCGGACGGATTCCCTGCATCTCTGGGCCCTGGACCTGGGCCTGGATCGCGCCCTGAGTGCCGCCCATCCGCGGAAGGCCCCGCCCATGGGGCCCAAGCCCCTGGCCGATGCCCTGGAGGCCCTGCTGGCCGCCATCTACCTGGATGCGGAACGATCCGGCCGCGACGGGAACGCCGCCGCCATGGCCCTGGTGGAGGCGCGCTTCCTGGACCCCGTCCGCCAGGCCCGCCCGGAGGCCTGGTCCCGCCTGGACCCCAAGACCACCCTCCAGGAGACCGCCGCCCGGCTAGGTTTGCCCGCTCCGGCCTATGCCCAGGTCGACCAGTCCGGTCCGGGCCACGCGCCCCTCTTCACCGTGCGCGCCACCGTGGGCGATCTCGGGGCCGAGGCCCAGGGCTCCTCCCGCAAGCGGGCGGAAAGCGATGCGGCCCGCCGGCTCCTGGACCTGCTGACGGAATCCTCACAGGCCTGACCCTTGCGTTACACTCCCATCTACCGGTCTACCGGGGTGTCCGCTTGAAGATCTACCCAACCTTGAACCTCCAGCATGGCCGTGTCATCCCCACCACGGGACAGGGCGGCCCCTCTGCGGAAGCACCGCTGGACCTGGCGGCCCGTCTGCTCGACGAGGGCGCCACGCGCATGGCCCTGGTGGATGTGGACGCCGCCATGGGCAAGGGCAACAACCGCGAACTCATCGCCCAGATCCTCCAGCGCTGCCATGCCAGGGGTCGCAAGGTCTGCATCCAGGTGGCCGGGGGCATCCGCAGCTCGGACCAGGCGCAGTTCTTCATCGACCAGGGCGCGGCCTGGCTTGTGGCGGGCACCATCCTCCACAAGTCCTCCCTCGTCTCCGAGCAGCTCATGGCGCGCTTCCAGCCCTTCCTCACCGCGGCCATCGACGCGCGGGGCGGCCAGGTGCATCGCTCGGGCTGGGTGGACACCACCAACCTCAGCGCCCTCGACCTCGCCCTGCGGGCCAAGAGCTATGGGTTCAAGCGGCTGCTCTTCGTGGACATCCCCGATGTTCCCGGCGCCGATCCCGATTTCGACACCGCCGATGCCCTGGCCGCGGCCACGGGCCTGCCTCTGATCATGGGGGGGAGCATCACCTCCCTCCGGCATCTGGACGCGGCCCCCACCCACCTCGGCCTCAAGGGCGCCCTCGTCGACGCCCTGCTCTTCCGCGAAGATCCCGGACTTCTGGCCCTCCTCCAAGCCGCCTGCGCCTGACCGGAGGGGACCGTGACGGAAGCGGAAGCCGCGTTCCTCGCCAGCCTCGCGGAGCCTGAACGGATCCACTTCCGCCACCTGGCCCTGATCCGCCCCCAGCTGCCCACGGAAAGCCAGGTGTACATGCTGGAGGGGCTGGCCCGGTCGCTGGCCTCGCCCCGCCTGCTGACCCTCATGGCCCGCACGCCCCACTGGCTGGCCCACTGGCCCATCCTCCTGGGCCTGGCCGAGAACGAGGCCACGCCCGAGGCCATCCGCCGCGACCTGGAGATGGTGGTCTCCCTCTTCGGCCAGATGAGGGAGATGGATCTGGCCCCCCCGGGGGAGAAGGACGAGCGCTCCGAGGCCGTCAAGGTGCTCTATTCGCAGCTGAAGCCCGACCTGAAGCCCGTGGCCAAGCTCCTCGCGAAGCTGATCGCCAAGTCCGTGTCCGCCACGGGCACCACCCAGGAACTGCCGCCCCTGCCCGGTGATGCCCCGGACTGGGAGGCCCTGACGGCGCTTCCGGAAACACCCCCCCCGCAGGCCTCGGCCCATGTCCTCAACAAGGAGGACCGCCTCGCCCGGGCCCAGCAGACAGCCCAGCCCGACGAGCTTCTGGGCTTCCTCGTGGATGCAGACGCGGACCTCCGCCTGGCCGCCCTCCAGAACCCGCTGATCTCCGAAGACCTCCTCCGCCGGGCCCTGGGGCAGAGTGCGGTGCCGGAACTCTTCGAGGAGGTCTACGCCGAGGCCCGCTGGTACTTCCGGGAGCCCGTGCGGGACAGCATCCGGGAGGCCCCGGGCTGCCCGGCGGACCTCTCGCGGCGCCTGGCCCTCTCCGGCCACCTCGTGGCGGCGCTGGAGCGGGGCGCACCGAACGCGGCCTCCCTCCGCCGCATCGTGAGCCTCTTCACCCAGCTGGAGGAGGGCGAGTACCAGTTCGTCACCTACTGGGCCAAGCGGCAGTCGCCGCAGCTGCTCCGGGTGGTGAAGTACTTCTACGACCGCCTGGTTCGCCAGCGGTCCGGCCTCTCCTCGGTGCTTCCGGAGCGAGGCGAGGATGGCCGCTGGGCCTCGCTGGAGGAGCGGGTGTTCCTCGCCACCCAGGCCACCCAGGAGGACCAGATCATCCCGGTACTCAAGGATCCGGATCCCCAGGTCTTCCGCCTGGCCCTGGAGAACCCGGCCCTCACCCCGCGGATGCTGGCCTCCACCCTGCCCTCCCTGGACCGCGGGCGCGCCGAGCAGGTGGCCGCCCACGCCACCTGGCAGGAGGATCCGCTGGTGGCCGAGACCCTGATCCACCATCCCCACCTGACGGAGGCCACGGCCCTCCGCCTCCTGGCGAACCTGCCCGGCCTCAGGCCCGCCATCGAGATCCTGCGGGACCCCCGGCTCCAGCACCTGGAGGTCAAGCGCCGGGCCCTGGAGACCCTCCGCAGCCTGTACATGGGCATGGATGTGTCCGAGCGGATCACCGCCCTCCGGACTTCCGGGGGCGAGCTGATGCGCCACCTGCCCCAGGAGGTCCTCCAGGACGAGGAGACTCTGCGGCGCATGGTGTCCGACCGCCAGCTGGACCCGGGCATCCTCCTCCGGCTCGCCCGCAACAAGCTGACTCCCCGCGCCGTGCTGGAACAGATCGCCAGCCACCCGGTACTCCTGGCCCACGCCGCGATCATGTCCGAGCTGCTGCTGAACCCCAAGACGCCCCGGGAAGCCTCCGCCCGCATCTGGGGCCTGCTGTCCGAGACCGAGCAGCAGCAGCTCCTCCGCAGCCCCCACCTTCCCGCGACCCTGCGGACCCTCGGGTAAACGGGGGCGGCACCGCCCCGTAGCCCAAGTCCAGGAGCCCCCATGCGCCGCCCCGCCGCCATTCTGATACCCGCTGCGGTGGTGCTGCTTGGGCTCCCCTTCGTCGCCTGCCGGCCCAAGCCGCGGGTTCCCGGCTGGGTGCAGGCCGCCCCGGCCGACAGCGTGGCCGCCTTTTCCGGCGAGGCCGGGTGGATGCTCACCCACAAGGAGATCCAGTCCCTCATCTCCCGCGACCCCATGGTGGAGCGCGCCCTCGACCTCTTCCTCCAGAAGGCCCGCATCAATCCGCGCACCGAAACCGGCCGGGTGACCTTCCATGTCATGGGCATGCCGCAACAGGGCGAGCAGAACCTCCAGAAGGGCCTCGAGCACGTCCTCATCCAGCTGAACCAGTTCGCGGATCCCACCGCCCTGGTGGCCGCGCTGGCCGAGTCCTTCCCCCAGGAGGGGAGCCTCCGCCTCCAGGGCCGGGACTGGCCCCTCCATGTGATCCTCGACCTGGAAACCCAGGGGACCAAGGCCCACATCCGCGCCGCCAGCGATGAGAAGGGGCAGATCTGGATCGGCTCGCTGGAGGCCCTCCAGCGCATGGCCGCCAAGGACAGCCTCGCCGCCCAGCCGGACGCGGCGCTCGCCGCCGAGTGGATCAGCGCCCGGGCGCCCTTCCAGGGCTACCTCCAGCCCGAGGCCCTGCTGGACGGATTGCGCCGGAACCTGGAGGGCAGCCTCATCAAGGACCTGCCCCAGGGCGTCCATGCGCTCTTCTGGAGCATCACGCCGTCGGCGCAGAAGGATCAGCCCATCCGCTTCGAGCTGGCCCTGGCGGGCACGCCCGAGGGCATCAACCAGGTCACGCCCTGGCTGCAGCGCCTGGTGGCCGCCGCCAACGCCGTGCAGGCGGCCCCGGGCGCGGCTCCCCAGCTGATGCAGGAGAAGCACCGGGTGGGCCTGCGCTGCGCCCTCACCCCGGAGCAACTCAAGCTGGTGATGGAGAAGCTCGGGCAGCCGGGCTTCTCCCTCACCCTGCCGGCCAGGATCCCCAAGGCATGAGCGCGGCCACCCCCCTGCCCGCGGACAGCTCCGGGTCCCCCCCGGAGACCGAGTCCCCCGAGTATTGGATGGCCCAGCTCAAGGCCGGACGCGAGGAGGCCCTGGCCCACCTCATGGCGCGCTTCGAGCGGCCCCTCTGCGCCTTCCTCCATCGCCGCCTCCAGGGCGAGGCCGGGGTGGTCCAGGAATTGGCCCAGGAGGTCTTCCTCAAGTGTCTCCAGCATTGCCAGCGGTTCGAAGAGGGCCGTCCGGTGGCCGCCTGGCTTTTTACACTGGCGGCTAATGCGGCGACGGACCATCTGCGTAGACGAGGGCGAGAGGTATCCCCTCCCGAGACCTTTGATGCTCCGGACCCCCACCAGGCTTCACCCTGGGAATCCGTGGACCAAGGCAGGCGGATCCAGGCCCTTCGCGGAGCCCTGGACGGCCTGACCCCCCGCCAGCGGGCCATGGTGCTCGCCTACTACGTCCACGAACACCCGGTGAAGCGGATCGCCCTCGATCTGGGCTGCGCCGAGGGCACCGTGAAAGCCACCTTGTTCCAAAGCCTCCAGAAACTCCGCAAGACCCTTGGACCCCAGCCATGACCCCCGCCGACTCCCACCGATCCGATCCCAGCCTCCTCGACGAGGCCCGGGGCTTCGAGCTGCTCGAGCAGCCCGAGCTCTGGCCGGAGGATCCGGCCCGGCAGGCCGAGCTGGCCGAGCTGCTGGAGCTCCACCTGGCCCTCCGCAGCCACGGCCCGGCCCTGGCCGAGAACCTCGCCCCCGCGCCCCGCACCCGCTGGACCGGCTCCTGGACCCTGGCCGCCGCCGCCGTCCTCCTGGTGGCCCTGGTCCCGGCCGCCTACACCATGCAGCGCACCCAGAGCCTCCGCGCCCAGGCCCGGGACACGGCCCGCCTCGAGCAGCTGGCCCGCAAGCGCACCCAGGACCGCGCCTGGATCGCCTTCTTCCGCCAGAGCTCCACCCTGCTCCAGGACTTCGAGCAGAACCCGGCCCTCTGCAAGAAGGGCGAGGAGGACCGCCGCCAGGAGCGCGAGACGGCCATGACCCTGCTGGAGGCCAGCCACCAGCTCGCCGCCCAGGGCGCCCCCCTCCAGGAGGCCGAGGCCATCCGCGCCAGCCTGCACACCTGGCTGTCCGAGGTGGCCTTCGAGGAGGACTGCCTCAGCGTCGAGCGCGCCCGCGAGCTCCGCCAGTGGGCCGCCGCCCACAACCTGGAAGGCCAGGCCGAGCGCATGGAGCGCCGCCTGAGGGGAGACGGCGCATGACCCTGGCCCTCCTGCTGGCCACACCCGCCCTGGTGGTACCCGCCTCCCCGGAGCCCGCCGCCATCCTGCTGGCGGCCCCGGAAAGCCCCGTGGAGGCCCTGTTCCGGCAGGGCCGCGACCTCCGCTACGCCCAGCGCTGGTACGAGGCGGCCCAGGCCTACCGATCGCTCATCCGGGAGTTCCCCGGGTCCTCCCGCGTGCCGGACGCCCGCTACTGGCTGGCCTCCAGCCTGGAGCAGGACCAGCGCTGGGACGAGGCCGCCGAGGCCTACACCGAGTTCCTCGCGAAGCATCCCGACCAGCGGCTGCTGGGCAAGGAGGCCCGGTTGAACCGCGTGCGCTGCTGGGGCGTCCGGCAGTGGGACAGCCCCGGCGCCCAGGCGGGCCTGGCGGGGGCCCTGTCCGACGACCGCGAGGAGGTCCGCATCGCCGCTGCCCTCCAGCTGGCCAAGCGCCGGGATGGCCGCGCCGTCCCCGTGCTCCAGGCCGGCCTCCGAGCCGATGCCTCCTCCGAGGCCTGCCGCCTCGCCCTGCAGGCCATGGGCGTCCAGCCCCAGGCCGCGGGCCCCGCCCAGGGCCGCTTCCTGGTGATCCGCGTGAAGGAGCGCACCAAGTCCGAGGCCCTGACCGTGCGGCTGACCCTGGGCCTCGCCCGGGCCGTGGGCGGCTACCTCTCGGACGAGCAGCTGCGCCAGGCCCGCAGGAAGGGCGTGGACCTGGAGCGTCTCATGGACCAGGCCATCAACTCCCCCAAGGGCACAGAGCTCTTCAGCCTCGATGACGGCAAGAGCACGGTCACGGTGACCGTCGAGTAGCCGGGGCGACGGCAGGGCCGGGTCAGAGCGGATAAGCTGATCGCTGACCATGTCGCGACTCCTGCGCTTCTTCAACGACCACCTGCGTGCCCATGCGCCCCTCATCGCGGGGGCCTCACTGCTCCTGCTCCTGGCCGGGCTCTGCCAGGGTGCCCTCATCGCCTCCATCAAGTTCGTGTTCGATGACGGCAAGGCCCACGCCCTGAGCGGGGCCCAGACGGGCCTCTTCGGCCAGCTCGAACACCTCCGGGCCTGGGTCATGGCCCACCTCCCCGAGGCCTCCGCCCTGCGCACGGGCCTGCTGGTGCCCCTGGTGCTGGTGCTGCTCTTCGCCCTGAAGGGCCTTTTCACCTACGCCGGCACCCTGCTCATGGTCCGCAGCGGCATCCGCGCCACCCAGGCCTTCCGCGAGCGGCTCTTCGCCCACCTGCTGGCCCAGGAGCCCGCCTTCTTCCAGAAGCATCCCGTGGGCGAGCTGATCACCCGCAGCATCAGCGACGTGGGCGCCGTGCAGGGCATCGCCAGCAACCAGCTGGCGGAGGCCGTCCGCGAGGTCTGCGTGGCCGTCACCATGCTGGCCACGGTCCTCTACATGGACTGGAAGCTGAGCCTCACCCTGTTCCTGGCGGGCCCCCTGGTGGTGCTGCCCGTGAAGCGCCTCAGCCAGCGCATCCGGAAGGTGAACCACCGGAACCAGGAGGCCTCCAGCCGCCTGCTCCAGCGCCTGAAGGAGGTCTTCAGCAACATCCGCGTGGTCCAGGCCTTCGCCCGGGAATCCTACGAGGTGAGCCGCTTCCAGGTGCAGAACCAGGAGCTCTACCGGCTGGGCATGAAGAGCGCCCGGGCCTCGGCCCTCTCCACGCCGATCATGGAGCTGGTGGGGGGCCTCCTGCTGGCGGGCCTCGCCGCCTACGCCGCGGGCCGCTTCAAGGCCGGCACCCTCACCACGGAGAACTTCCTCACCTACATCCTGGCCATCTACGCGCTCTACGATCCGCTGCGCCGGCTCACCAAGCTCAACAACGAGATCCAGGTGGCCTCCGCCAGCCTGGACCGCGTCTATTCCATGCTGGACCGGAAGCCGGAGCTGCCCGTGACCCCGGACCCGAAGCCGGTGCCTGCGCGGCCGGGCCTGCTCCGCTTCGAGGGCGTGGAGTTCGCCTACGACGAGAAACACCCGGTCTTGCGCGGCATCGACCTCGAGGTGCGGGCCGGGGAGACCGTGGCCCTGGTGGGCGGCAGCGGGGGCGGCAAGACCACCCTCGTGAACCTGGTGCCCCGGTTCTTCGATCCCACCGCCGGGCGCATCACCCTCGACGGCCTCGACCTCCGCGACTTCAATCCCCGCGAGCTCCGCAAGATCATCGGCATCGTCACCCAGGAGACCCTGCTCTTCATGGACACGGTGCACGACAACATCGCCTACGGCAAGCAGGCCAGCCGCGAATCCGTCATCGCGGCCGCAAAGAAGGCCCACGCCCATGACTTCATCCAGGGGCTGTCCCGGGGCTACGACACGCCCCTGGCGGAAACGGGCTCCAGCCTGAGCGGTGGCCAGCGCCAGCGCCTCGCCATCGCCCGGGCCCTGCTGCAGGATCCGCCCATCCTCATCCTCGACGAGGCCACCAGCGCCCTCGACACCGAAAGCGAGCGGGCCGTGCAGGCCGCCCTGGAGACCCTCATGCAGGACCGCACCACGCTGGTGATCGCCCACCGCCTCAGCACCATCCAGCGGGCCACCCGCATCTGCGCCATGAAGCAGGGGCGCATCGTCGAGCAGGGCACCCACGACGACCTGCTCGCCCGCCACGGCGAGTACGCGCGCCTGCACAAGCTGCAGTTCGCGGAAGCGTGATGCTGGCCTGATGCTCCGCTCCGCCTTCCACTTCGACCTGCCCCCGGAGCTCATCGCGCAGCACCCAGCCCCGGACCGGGATGGGGCAAGGCTCCTGGTGGTGGACGCGCAGACAGGCACCTGGTCCCACCACGCCATCCGCGATCTGCCGGAGCTCGTGCCCGCGGGCAGCCTCTGCGTCCCCAACGATGTGCGGGTGCGCCATGCCCGCCTCTTCCTGCGGCGCGCCGGGGGCGGGGCGGGTGAGGCCCTGCTGCTGCGGAGCCTCGGGGGCGGTGTCTTCCAGGCCATGGTGAAGCCCGGGGCACGGCTGAAGCCCGGGGCCACCGCCACCGTGGTGGATCCCGTCTCCGGCGCCGAGCTGGCCCGCCTGGACATCCTCGAGACCCTGCCCGAAGGTCTCCGCGCCGTGCGGGTGTACGCCGAGCACGGCCTGGACTGGGACGAGATCGACCGCATCGGCCGCCTGCCCCTGCCGCCCTACATCGAGCACCTGGCCCAGGCCGAGGACGAGACCCGCTACCAGACGGTCTTCGCCGCCCGGGAAGGGGAGGCCGTGGCCGCTCCCACGGCGGGCCTCCACTTCACGCCGGAGCTCATCGAGACGCTGAAAGCCCGCGGCTGCGGCTGGCTTCCCGTGCGGCTCCACGTGGGCCTCGGCACCTTCCGGCCCATGACCGCCGAACGCCTGGAAGACCACGCCATGCACGAGGAGCGCTTCGAGATCCCCGACGCCACGGCGGGCTGTCTGGAGCCCGTCCTGCGGGACCGCTCCCGCCCCGTGCTCTGCGTGGGCACCACCTCGCTGCGCACCCTGGAGGGCGCCTGGGATGGCGCTCGCCTGGCCCGGGAGGGCGCCACCCGCCTCTTCATCACCCCCGGCTACCGGCTGCGCACCGCCGACCACCTGCTCACCAACTTCCACCTGCCGGAGAGCACCCTGTTCGTGCTGGTGTCGGCACTGCTGGGCCTCGATCTGGCCCAGGCCGCCTATGCCGAAGCCGTGCGGGAGCGGTACCGGTTCTTCAGCTACGGCGACGCCATGCTGATTCTGAACGCTGGCCCCGACTCTTCTCTTTGAGGGTCAGGGACGTGGCGTCGGATGCGGGCTCCGCCCGCGTCTGGCGCGGGGGCCAGGGGGGACGCAGAGGCCGCTTGCGGCCGGGCGGTCCCACCTGACTAGAGATAATCGACGAACTGGTGGATCACCGGGATGCGGTGCTTCTTGCCCTTGGTGGCCTGGAGGATGCTCGTCACCGACATGCCCAGGCACCAGAGCAGCCACAGGGGCAGGAAGAAGCGCACGGAGATGGCCCCGAAGATGGGGAACAACCCCAGGATGATCATGGCCAGGGTCACGGTGCATTCCGCGAAGGCCAGGATGACGCCCTGGCGCGCATGCCAGAGCAGCTCGGAGTCCTCGCGGTTCCGCATGTAGGGCAGGAAGGCCCAGGGCCCCGCGTAGCACAGGATCAGGTCTCGCAGGCGCTCCCCCACGTACAGGGGGGTCGGGACATCCAGGGGCACGGCAACCTCCGGGTCGAGGATAGCCTAAGCGACGGTCAGCGTCCCCGCAGGACCACCAGCAGGGCCATGAGGAGCACCACCACGGCGTAGCTCTGCTTCAGCTTCGCCCCGTGCACGCGGGTGGCCACCCGGGCGCCGGCCAGGGCCCCGGCGGCGAATCCCACGGCCACGCCGGCGATCACCCCCCAGGGCAGGCCACCCTGGGCCTTGGCGTAGACGTACACGCCCGGGAGGCCGATGGGCGGCAGCAGCATGGCGAGGCTCGTGAGCTGGGCTTCGTGCTGGGTCATTCGGAACCGCGAGGCCAGCAGGGGGATCACCACCACCGCGCCGCCCAGGCCCGTGAGTCCGGAGACCACCCCGGCCAGCAGGCCGATGGGCGCCCCGGCGGTCCAGAGACCGGTAGACAGGTCCAGGGGCTCCACCGTCCGATCCACGGGCTCCGGCTCGTGCCGGAAGAAGGTCTTGAGGGCCAGGAGCACCAGGAAAGCCGCGTAGCCCCAGCGCAGGGGCTCCGAGGGGATGAGGTTGGCCACCCGGGCCCCGCCGTAGATGCCGAAGAGGAAGGCCAGCACCAGCACCCCCACCAGGCGCAGGCTGGTGTGGATGCCCCGGCTGCGGTACTGGAGCACCGCGGGCAGGCCCGTGGGCAGCAGCATGGCCGCCAGGGTGGCGCCCTGGGCGCGATGCTGGTCCAGGTGCAGCACCAGGCCCAGCAGGGGCACCATCACGACGCCGCCCCCCACGCCGAAGAGGCCCGACAGCACGCCCCCGCACAGGCCCGTGCCGAGACCCGCCAGCAGATGATTTGCCTCCGGGCTCACGGCGCCTCCAGGGGGTGGGCTTCGAAAAAGGCCCAGATGAGGTGGCTGGCGGAGAGGTCCGGCACGGGCCGATCCGCCCCCGCCGCGTAGGGCCGGCCGCCGGGCCAGGCGTGCCCCATGCCCGCCACGGTCCAGAGGCCCACTTCGCAGTCGCCTCCGGACCAGAGATCCAGGTGGTGGGCTTCGAGGGAGTCCCGGGTCGGCGCTCCGGCGCAACCCATGAGGGCCGCCCAGCGGGCCATGGCCTCCGGGGCAGCCAGGGCCGGGACCCGGCGGCCCTGGGGTCCCACGCCCCCGCCGTAGGGGATGTGCCGATCGTCCGTCCCGTGGAAAGCCAGCGTGGGCACAGACCGGGCCGGAGCCGGCCCCCAGACCGGGGCTCCCGCCACCGTGGCGATGGCGGCCACCCAGGGCGCCTCGAGGGCCAGCCGGTAGGCCATGCGGGCCCCGTTGGAGAAGCCCGCCACGAAGATGCGCCGGGAATCCACCGGCGCGTGGCGATCCACCCGGTCCACCACGGCCGAGAGGAAGGCCACGTCATCCGTCTCCGGGTGCAGGGGGCAGCCCAGCCCCGGGCCGACATTCCACGCGGAGCCGCGCTCGGGATCCTCGAGGCCCGCCTCGCCGAGGGCCTGAGGGTAGGCCACCCGGAAGCCCCGCTCGTCGGCCAGGCGGCTCAGGCCTGAGAGCGAGGCCATGATGCGCGCCGTACCGCCCGTGCCGTGCAGGGCGACCACCAGGGGCAGGGATCGGCCCGCGGCTCCGGGCGGGTCGTGGACCAGGACCCGCCGGCTCCCGCCCTGCCATTCGAGCTTCAGGTAGTGGCCCTGGCCGTGCTGCACCGATCCCCCCACCCGGATTCTGAGACCCCCTGTGTTCCAATGGAAGGTTGGAGGTTCCCGTGCAGGTCCAGCTCAACCAGGATGTGGTGCTCGACAGCCGGCGGGCCGTGTGGCTGCCCCGGCAGAAGACGCTGGTGCTGGCGGACCTCTTCTTCGGCATGGGCGCGGCCCGGCGCCGCCGGCCGGACCCCCTGCCTCCGCCGCAGCAGACAGAGATCTGGGAGCGGGTGTTCAGCCTCATCGATGACTACGCCCCCGTCCAGATCGCCCTGCTGGGGGACCTCAAGCCCAGCCAGGGCACGGTGGAGGGCGACGAGGCCGAGGAGCTGCGCACCATCTTCCGCAAGCTCAAGGGCGGCGGACGGCAGGTGGTGCAGGTGGTGGGCCACCCGGACCGCAGCGTCGGCCCCGCCCTCGAGGGCACCGGCATCCAGCCCGTGGAGCAGCACCGGGTGGGGCCCTTCACCCTGATGCACCGTCGCCGCATCTTCGTCTACCCCCGCCATGACTCGTCCCAGGGTTTCTGGATCAATGGCGGCGTGCATCCCCTCTTCGCCGTGCCCAGCCCCGGGCCCGCGGCGGAGCCGGACTGGATGCGGCTCCCCGCCTTCCTCTACACGGGCTTCGCCCTGGTGATGCCGCCCTTCGTAAGCTACGCCCAGGGCTTCGAGGTCATCCAGGCCGAGCGCCTGCCCCGCCAGGCCCGCGCCTGGAAGCTCCTGGCGGATCGCCTCAGTCCCCTGGAGCTGGCGGAGCTTCCGCCGGCCCCGGAGCACCTGCGCACCCTCACCCGCCCGCCCCGCAAGGGCGCCCCCAAGAACGGGGACTAGGACCGGCTACTTCTTCCTGGCCTTGGGCAGGGGCGCGCCGCCCCGGAAGCCGCGGCCATCGTCCAGGACCAGGTCCCAGCCCAGCCGGTCGCCCTTCTTCAGGCCGATGCGCTTGAAGGTGCCCGCGGGAAATTCGATGAAGTGGCGCGCGGGGACGGTCCCCCCGTAGGTGGGGCAGTCATCGCCACGCATGGGGCTGCACGGGGGGACATGCTCGGCCGTCTCCACCACGCGGCCCTCGGCGTCCACCCAGGCCACGTCCAGGGCGATGAGGCAGTTCTTCATCCAGATGGCATGGCTGCCCTCCTCGCCGTAGATGAAGAACATGCAGCGGTCCTTGGCCAGGCTCTGGCGGTACATCAGGCCCTTCGCCTTCTCCTGGTCCGTGGCGGCCACCTCGGCCAGAAAGGCCGTCTGCTTGAAGGCCACGGTGCCCCCGCCCCCCGCCAGCAGGGGCAGGGACAGCAGGGCGGCGAACAGCATGCGCATGTCTACTCCTCAGAAGGCCATTATCAATGAAGTGCCTGAAGGCGGGCGAAGGCTTCTGAGGCCGATGATACCTTGCCTGTTGTGGCAACACGCTTCCGGCTTCCCGGCGGTGCGGGGTGTGGTCAGGTGCGCTCGAGCCACTCCGCCACGCGATCCACGTCCCGCTCCGTGTGGAAGCCGTGGAAGGCCACCCGCAGGTAGCCCTCGCGGACGGAGGCGAAGACGCCCCGGTGGTAGCCGGACCGGAGCAGGGATTGAAGGTGCTCCGCCCCGGCGCCGCCATGGTGGAAGGCCAGGATGGACCCCAGCCGCCCCGCCTCCAGCAGGTCCCGTAGCCGGCGGCATTCCGCGGCCCAGGGCGAGTCTGCCAGCGCCTCCAGGAGCCGGGTCTGGAGCCCGGCCGCATGGGCGGCGATGGCGGGGACCCCAACCCCATTGAGCAGGCGGAGGGATTCCAGGAGAGCCGAGGCCTGGAGCAGGTTCGGCCCGCCGGGTTCCAGGGCCCGGCCATCCGGCAGCCAGGCCCGGTCGAAGTCCGTGGAAGGTCGCGTGAAGTCCGTGGCCTGCTCCACCGACAGCCAGGTGCCCGAAGGCGCCAGCGACCGCCGGAAAGCCCCGTCCGTCCACAGGAAGCCCATGCCCTGGGGCGCCAGCAGGCCCTTGTGGCCGCCCGTGGCGAAGGCCGAGAGCCCCGTCAGGTCGGCCGGCACCGTGCCGGCGGCCTGGATGCCGTCCACCACGAGCCGGACGCCGCGGTCCCCGCAGGCCCGCCCGAGGCGCTGAAGATCCAGCTTGAGGCCATCCTGGAAACGCACCCAGGAAAGCGCCAGGATGCGGGTGCGGGGGCCGAGGGCCTCAATGAGCCTGGCTTCTGGGTCCGCTGCCACCGTGGGCGGCAGGCTCGACCAGGCGTCGGCCCCGGCCCGGTGTCCTTCCCAGAGGGGTACCTCGCGGAAGGTCACGCCCCGCCCCTTCAGGGCCAGCCAGGGCCAGGCGTTGGATGGGAACTCACCCAGGGGCGCCAGCACCTCGTCGCCTGGCCGCCAGGGGAAGCCCTGGGCCACCGTGACAAGGCCCGTGGAGGTGCTGGGGCTGAGGCTGATGTCCTCGGAGCGGCCGCCCAGCAGGGCCGCGGCCTCGGCGCGCAGCGCCGCGGGGATGCCCTGGAAGTCCTCCTCCCAGCGCACCTCCCAGGGCCGCAGCTCCTTGTGCATGAAGGCCCGCACCGTGCGCAGCGAGGCCCGGGGCACGGGACCCTCGGAGCAGTGCATGATCCAGAGGTGCTCCCGGTCGAGGTGGAACAGGGCGGGGTTGAGGGGCGGGGTGCTCATCCCTTCCCGGAGGTCAGCAGGGCCTTGAGCCCCACGGGGTAGATCGGCTCCACCACGGACCGCACGGCGGCGGCGTACTGCTGGATCTCCCACTGGGCATGGCTGTCGGCCCGCAGGCGGATGAAGTGGGCCGCGGCCTGGAGGCTCACGGTCCAGTAGACCTCGGAGTAGAGCCCCAGGGGCAGCACGCAGCGGGCCTGCTCCCGGCAGACCCCCAGCGACAGCAGCTCCTTGTAGTGGGCCACGGCGCCCCGGCAGCTCTCCAGGTAGCTCTCCATCGCCCGGGCGCGGCCGGCCTCGTCGATCTCGCCCTCGCTGCCCTGCTTGTTCACCTTGGCCTGCCTCCGGAAAGCCGCGGGCACGAAGAACTCGTCCTCGGGGAACTCCACGTAGCGGCCGCTGATCTCGTTGAACTCCGAGCCGATGCGGTGTTTCATCCACTGGCGGAACACGAAGATGGGCGCCTTCACGTGCAGCGTCAGGGCCGTGTGGCGGAAGGGCGAGGTGTGCTCGTGCTCGGCCAGGTAGTCGATCAGCTTGGCATCGCCCTCCTCGAAGGCCTCCTTCCGCTTGCCGAAGGACACCCGCGCCGCGTTCACCACGGACAGGTCCGACCCCATGTGGTCGATGAGACGCACGAAACCTTTGTCGAGGACTCGAATTTCCGGACTGGCCATTCAGCTTCACTCCGCAGTCCGGACAGTGTAGCCCTGGTCTGGGCCCTTCGGCTTTCCGGGGGGCCATGGGAGAATGGGGCCCGGGCCCCAAGGAACCGCCGGCTGGTTTGCGCCAACCCGGAGGTGAGGCCTTCCCTTTCCGGAGATCCAGATGAAGTTTTTTATCGACACCGCCAACATCGACGAGATCAAGCGCATCAACGCCCTGGGCGTGCTGGACGGGGTGACCACCAATCCGAGCCTCATCGCCAAGGAGACCGGCAAGCCCTTCGAGGAGATCATCGCGGAGATCTGCCGGATCGTGGACGGTCCCATCAGCGCCGAGGTCATCGGCCTGGAGGCTCCCGCCATGATCGAGGAGGGCCGCCGCCTGTCGAAGATCCACAAGAACGTGGTGGTGAAGCTGCCGCTCATCGCCGAGGGCCTGAAGGCCTGCAAGGCGCTCAGCGCCGAGGGGATCAAGACCAACGTGACCCTCTGCTTCAGCGCCACCCAGGCCCTCATGGCCGCCAAGGCCGGCGCCACCTATGTGAGCCCCTTCGTGGGCCGCCTGGATGACATCAACCTGGACGGCATGGAGCTGATCCGCGAGATCGTGGCCATCTTCGAGAACTACGGCTTCGACACCCAGTGCCTGGCCGCCAGCATCCGCAGCCCCCGCCACGTCACCGATTCCGCCCTGGCGGGCGCCCACGTGGCCACCATCCCCACCAAGGTCTTCGACCAGATGCTGAAGCACCCCCTGACGGACAAGGGCGTGGAGGGGTTTCTGGCTGATTGGAAGAAGAGCGGGCGATGATCCGCTCGAACCTGCGGGCCGCCGCCCTCGCCCTCATCCTCGGCGCCACGCTGGCTGCCCAGGTTCCACCTGCCGCGGCCGTGGCCCCGGCTCCCGTCCCGCACCCCGACTGCGTCTTCTGCCGCATCATCGCCGGCACGGCGCCTTCACGGAAGGTGTACGAGAACCAGTACGTGCTGGCCTTCTGGGACATCCGGCCCCGGGCCAAGGTGCACCTGCTGGTGATCCCCAAGCAGCACGTGGCCAGCCTCAAGGAGCTGGATGACCTGTCCGTGGAGACCCGGGCGGCCCTGCTCAGCGCCTGCGTGAAGGTGGCCAGGGACCAGGGCATCCTCGAGGACGGCTTCCGGCTCATCTCCAATTCGGGCACGAACGCCAGCCAGAGCGTGTTCCACCTCCACTTCCACGTGGTGGGCGGCGAGCGGCTCCGCGAGGACGCCATCACGAAGGACCCGGGAGCGCGCTGAGCCCGCCGGGGAAGGCGCCCGATACCAGTAGCCAGGCTCCTGTTTCGCAAGGTATCGTTCCTCCATCTGCCCTTTCCCGACCCTTCGGTCGGGACACGGATGCGAGCCCCCGTGCCGTCTGCCCCTGGTCCGGTGCCCGCCCTTCCAAGGAGCCCCCCATGCGCCTCCGTTCCCTCCTCCTCTGCGCCGGCCTGATGCCCGGCCTCCTGGCCGCAGACGGTCCGACCATCGACACGCCCCTGGTGTGGAGGCCGACGTCGAAGCTCCTGGAGGCCACGGGAACCCTCAATCTCACGCCCTTCGCCGGCAAGAAGATCGTCTTCCTGCCCATCACGGACACCCGCAAGGACAAGACCGTGATCGGCGAGAACCGGGAGAAGTCCTACACCCGGTACGTGAGCACCACGGAGGATGTCCCGGCCTACCTGACCAAGCAGCTGATCGAGCAGATGAAGGATCTCGGCCTGCCCATGGTGGACAAGCCCGCCGGGGCCGGCCCCGTGGTCAGCTGCGAGCTGGTCCGGTTCTCCGTCATCGAGACGGGCACCTACCAGGGCGAGCTGAGGCTCATCATCCAGGTGCGGTCCGGCGACAAGATCGTGTGGCGCGGCGTGGTGGCAGGCAAGGCCACGCGGTTCGGCCGCTCCTACAAGCTGGAGAACTACCACGAAGTCCTCAGCGATACCGTGATGGACGTCCTCACCCGCCTCCTGTCGGACGAGGTCTTCATGAGCGTCCTCGCCGGCAAGGCCATGGTCGTGGCCGTTCCCTAGGCGCACCCGCCCCTTCCCCCGGCCCCTCTGGGACCACCTGATGCCCCATACCTTCACGATCCCCCTGCTCAGGGCCTCGATCTGGTCCCAGGAGGGCCCGGAGGTCCGGTCTCCGTTCCTGGACCGGGCCTCCGGCCCCCCGGATGTGGCCTACCTCGATCCCCTGATCCGCCGGCGCCTCAGCCCCCTGGGTCGGGCCATGCTGCACTGTGCCCATCGGGCCGCCGGCGACCGGGGACCGATGCCCTCGGTCTTCACCTCCCGGCATGGCGAGGCGGTCCGGACCGTGCCCGTGCTGGAGGACCTGGCCCAGGGGCTCCTCCCCTCCCCCACGCAGTTCTCCATGAACGTCCACAACGCCACCGCCGGCATCTGGTCCATCGCGCGGCGGGACCCCAGCCCCTCCAGCTCGCTGGCCGCCGGCCCGGAGTCCTTCGCCTGGGGGCTGGTGGAAGCCCTGGCCATCCACGCGGCGGAGCCGGGAAGGCCCGTCCTCTTCGTCCACGGAGACGCCCCCCTTCCGCCCCTGCTGGCGGCCTTCGACGAGGATCCGCGCCCGCTGCATGCGCTGGCCCTGCTGATCGGCCTCCCCGCCGTCCACCACCTGATCCTGACCTGGTCGCCGGAAGACCGCCCGGCAGCCGTTGACGGCCCCGGGGAAGGCCCCGACGCCCTCGCCTTCGAGGTGCCCGGAGGGCCCTGGGTGACTGGCGCGTGGGCCTGGCGCGTGGCGTAGCCCCATGCGCCGGATCATCAAGATCCCCGCCAGCGCCGTGGGATTCACGGCCCTGGGCGTGGGCGGGATCCTCTTCTCGCTGCTGGGCCTGCCCCTGCTGCGGCTGGGCCCCGGAGGTCCCGCCGCCCTCCAGCGCCGCATGCGCTGGGTCATCCACCGATTCTTCCAGGGGATGGTCTGGTTCCTCTCCACGGCCGGTCTTTTCGATCTCCGGACCGAGGGCCTGCCGGAACGCAAGGCCCTGGACGGCACCTTGATCCTGGCCACGCACCCCGGCTACCTCGATGTCGTCCTGCTGCTGGCCCTGCTGGAGCAGCTGACCTGCGTGGTGAAGGAGGGCATCTGGACCAACCCGCTGTTCGGCCGGGTGGTGCGGGCCGCGGGCTACATCCCCGCCCTGGGCCCCGAGTCCGTCCTCGAAGCCGGGACCCGGGCCCTGGAACGGGGCGAGGCCCTGCTGCTCTTCCCCGAGGGCACCCGGACGGATCCGGACCGGCCTCACACCTTCCACCGGGGGGCGGCCCACCTGGCCCTGCGGTGCCGGCCCCGGCTCCTGCCCCTCTACATCACCTGCACCCCCCCCCTGCTGGTCAAGGGTCACCGCTGGTTCGAGATCCCCCGGGATTCATGCGATTATTGCATCCGAGCCGCCGAGCCGCTGGACCTGCCCTGGTCGGACCTTGAGGGTCTGCCCGTGCCCCTGGCGGCCCGGAAGCTGACCCGCTGGCTCGAAGGCCGGTTCAACCAGGAAACCTCCCATGCAGGACATCACGCCGACTGAGATCAAGCAGTTCATCGTCCGGACCCTTGATCTCGAAGACATCCGGCCCGAGGAGATCGGCGACGAGCAGCTCCTGTTCAAGGATGGCCTCGGCCTCGACTCCATCGATGCCTTCGAGCTGGGGCTGGCCCTCAAGAAGGCCTACAAGCTCAACCTCGAAAGCGAGGAGACCTCCAGCTTCGCCCACCATTTCCGCACGGCCGCCAGCCTCGCGGCCTTCGTCTCGAGCCACCGCCAGGTGACCATCTGAACTCCGGAGTACCCCCCATGGTGATGACCGAGCAGGACATCCTCGTCAAGCTGCGCGAAGTCCTTTCCGATTCCTTCCAGCTCGATCCCGCCTCCATCCACCTCGACTCGCACCTGTTCAAGGATCTGGACCTGGACAGCATCGATGCCGTGGAGCTCGCCATCCAGCTCCAGGAGTTCACGGGTCGCCGCGTGAGCGCCCAGGACTTCAAGGACGTGCGGACCGTGGGGGACGTGGTGGCGGCGATCCACAAGATGCTGTCGTGATCCCCTACCCCCAGGCCCTGAAGGCGCTGCCTTCCACCCCCGGGGGCTACTCGCTGCGCGTGGAACCCGGGCATCCGGCCTTCGACGGCCACTTTCCCGGCCAACCCATCCTCTCCGGCCTCATCCAGGTCGACTGGGCGGCCCGCCTCGGGCAGGACACCTTCGGCCCCCTGGGAACCTTCCAGGGCGTGGAGCACCTGAAGTTCCAAGCTCCCATCCGGCCGGACGAACCCCTGGAGCTGCACCTCGACTGGACGCCGGAGGCGCGGCACTTGCGGTTCCGGTACACGGGAAGCCAGGGACCGAAATCTGCGGGGATCCTCGTCTTCACGCCGGCCCCATGACCTTCCGTCCCTGCCTCGTCGTGCCGGTGTACAACCCCGGGCCCGCCCTGGGCCGGACCCTCGACGCCCTCCTGGCCTGCGGGCATCCCCTCTTCATTCACGACGATGGCAGCGACGAGGCCACCCGGCGCCAGCTCGAGGCGGCGGCCGCGGCCCAGCCCGGCCTCCAGCTGTCCCGCTGGCCCGTGAACCGGGGCAAGGGCGCGGCCGTGGTGGAGGCCCTCCGCCGGGCCCGGGCCGAGGGCTTCACCCATGCCCTCCAGGTGGATGCGGACGGCCAGCACGATGCCGCCGCGGTCGCCCCGTTCCTGGCGCTCGGCGAGGCGCGGCCGGACGCCGTCATCGCCGGAGTGCCGATCTACGATGCCTCCGTGCCCGCCGCCCGGAAATTCGGCCGCCGCTTCACCCACGCCTGGGTCTGGCTGGAGACCCTCTCCTTCGATATCGGAGACTCCCTCTGCGGCTTCCGGCTCTACCCCCTCGAAGCCATGGGTCGGCTCCTCGGGAGCACCCCGCTGCCCGCCCGCATGGACTTCGACACGGCGGCCATCGTGCGCCTCCACTGGGCGGGCGTGCCCGTGGTGAACGCCCCGGTGCGGGTGGTCTACCCCGAGGACGGCGTCTCCCACTTCCGCATGGTCCGCGACAACCTGCGGCTGACGCGGATGCACACCCGGCTGGTGCTGGGCATGCTCCTCCGCCTGCCGGTCCTGCTGGTGCGGCGCTTCCGGCGCGAGGCCCCCGGGGACCACCAGTGGACCAGGATCCAGGAGCGGGGCACCGCCCTCGGCCTGCGCACCGCCCACCTGATCTTCCGCCTGACGGGGGCGCGCGGTCTCCGCTGGCTCACGGAGATCCTGGCCGCCTATTTCTTCCTGACGGGCCGCGCCGCGCGCCGGGCCTCGGGCCAGTACCTCGACCGCCTCTTCCGCCATGCAGGGCCCCTCCCGGACCTGCCCGTGAAGCCCGGGCTCCGCGCCCGCTACCGGCACATCCGGACCTTCGCCCTCTCCTATGTGGACCGCTTCCTGGCCTGGATGGACGCCAGCGACGCCGAGCTGGTCTTCCCCGAAGAGCAGGCCTTCCAGGACCTCATCCAGTCCGGCCGCGGCGCCCTCTTCCTCAGCGCCCACCTGGGCCACCTGGACATGCTGAGGGGACTCGGCGCCGCCCGCGGGATTCAGGGCCTGAACGCGGTGATCTACTCCGAGCACGTCATCCGGTTCCAGGAGCTCCTGGGTCGGATCAATCCGAACTACAACGCCAACCTGATCCATGTGGCGGAGGCCGGACCCGAGACCGCCATGCTGCTGGAGGAGCGCATCGCCCGGGGGGAGAGCCTCTTCATCGTCGGGGACCGCCCCCCCGCCTCCGAGAACGGGCGCACCCTGGACGTCCCCTTCCTGGGGCGGGAAGCTCCCTTCCCCATCGGCCCCCTCTTCCTGGCGCACCTGCTCCAGTGCCCCGTCTACCTCTTCTTCTGCATCAAGGACGGCCCCCGGTACCGGATCCACATGGAACCCTTCGCCGAGCGCGTGGACCTGCCGCGGAAGGAGCGGGAGGCCGCCCTCCGGGTCTGGCTCGGGCGGTATGCCCAGGCCATCGAGGCGCGATGCCGGGAGACGCCGTTCCAGTGGTTTAATTTCTATGACTTCTGGGGAGAGGCGGAGCCCCTTCCACTCCCGCCGATCGCACCGCCCCCCGGATCCCCCCGACCATGACCTTCCTGCAGACTTCCGTGAGCCTGGAAATCCCCTTCCATGATGTGGATTCGATGGGGGTCGTCTGGCATGGGCACTACCTGAAGTATTTCGAGATCGCCCGCACCGCCCTCATGCGCCGCGCCGGCCTGGACGTGGCCGACATGCTGGCCAGCGGGTGCGCCTGGCCCGTGGTCACCTGCGAGGTGAAGTACATCCGCCCCCTCCGCTACGGTCAGCGGATCCTCGTGGAGGCCCGGCTCGAGGAATACGAGGCCCGCATCGGCATCGCCTACACCGTGCGCGACGAGGCCACCGGCGAGCGCCTCACCCGGGGCCGCACCCGCCAGCTGCCCGTCGATGCGGCCACCGGGGAGCTCTGCCCGGGAACGCCCCCCGGCATGATCGCCGCCATCGAGCGGGCCCTCCCATGACGCCGGTCGCGCCCTGCCACCTCTCCGCCCTGGGCCTCGTGAACGCGCTGGGCCGGGGGAAGCGTGAGGTGGCCGCGGGGCTGCTGCGCGGAGACACCTCGGGCATGCTGGACGAAGCGGGCTGGCTGCCCGGACGGACGGCCCGCGTGGGCCGCGTGCGGGGCTCCCTGGAAGCGCTGCCGGAGCGCTTCGCCGCCGACGATTCCCGGAACACCCGGCTGCTCCTCCTCGCCCTGGAGGAGATCCGCGCCGAGGTGGACCGGGAGATCAGCCGTCACGGCACCCACCGCGTCGGCGTGGTGCTCGGCACCAGCACCTCCGGCATCGAAGCCGCCGAGCGGGCCGTCGCCCATCATCAGCAGCACCAGGCCCTGCCCGCCGGCTTCCACTACCGGCAGCAGGAGATCGGCCGTCTGGCCCCCTTCCTGGCCGAATTCCTGGGGCTCCAGGGGCCGGCGATCACGGTGTCCACGGCCTGCACCTCCAGCGGCAAGGCCCTGGTTACGGCCCGGAACCTGCTCCGGCTGGGCCTCTGCGATGCCGTGATCACCGGCGGTGCGGACTCCCTCTGCCGGCTGACCCTCAACGGGTTCGCCTCCCTCGAATCCGTCTCCCCCGGCCCGTGCAATCCCATGAGCCGGAACCGCGCCGGCATCAACGTGGGCGAAGGGGCGGCTCTCTTCATCCTCCGGAAGGAACCTGCGGCGGTGGCCCTGCTGGGGGCGGGCGCCTCCAGCGACGCCCACCACATCTCCTCGCCGGATCCCTCCGGCGCCGGCGCCGTGGCTGCCATGCGCGCGGCCCTGGCCGAGGCGGGGCCGGACGTGGCGGTGCGCTACCTCAACCTGCACGCCACGGCCACGGCCAAGAACGACGAGATGGAGAGCCGCGCCACCCAGGCCGTGTTCCCCGTCGGGATCGCCTGCAGCGGCACCAAGCCCCTCACCGGACACCTGCTCGGCGCCGCGGCGGCCACGGAGCTGGCGTTCTGCTGGCTCCTGGCCCAGGAGGCCTGGAATCCCGACGGGTTCCTGCCGCCCCACCGCTGGGACGGCGAGGCCGACCGGGACCTGCCGGCCCTGGACCTCGTGACCGACGGCGCCACCTTCCGGGGAGCGCGGATCTGCATGTCCAACGCCTTCGCCTTCGGCGGCAACAACCTCAGCCTGATCCTGGGACCCGCCCGATGACCGGAAACCCGCTCCCCGCCGAGGCGCTGCTGCCGCATCGCGGCCCCTCCCTGCTCCTGCATCGGATCCTCGAAGTCTCCGAGGAGCACTGCCTCGCCAGCGCACGGGTGGAGCCCGGTGCCTGGTACCTCGATGACCGCGGCGCAGCCCCGGCCTGGCTCGCCCTTGAGTGGATGGCCCAGGCGGCCTCAGCCTTCAGCGGGAACCGCCACCTGCAGGCGGGCCGCGCGCCCCGCATCGGCTTCCTGCTGGGCACCCGCCGGTTCGAGGTGATGGTGCCGGCCTTCCCCCCCGGCGCCGAGTTCGAGGTGGAGGCCCGGCTCATCTTCCTCGATGAGGCCGGCCCCAGCGCCTTCTCCTGCCAGGTCCGGCGTGGGGCCGAAACCCTCGCCCGTGCTACGTTGAAAGCCGTCGAAGCCCCATGAAAGAACCCTCCTCCCAGCCCCCCAGGAACGCGCTCGTCACGGGCGGCAGCGGCCGCATTGGCCGGGCCATCGCCCGTCAGCTGGCCCGGGACGGCTACCGCGTGACCGTGCACTGCCGCAGCCGCGTGGACGAGGCCCAGGTCGTGGTGGACGCCATCCGCGCGGAGGGCGGCCAGGCCGACTGGATCGCCTTCGACGTGGCCGACCGCGCGGAAGCGGCCCGCTGCCTGGAGGCGAAGATTGCCGCCGACGGCCCCTACCACTGCATCGTCTGCAACGCGGGAATCACCCGGGACGGCGCCTTCCCGGCCCTCAGCGGCGAGGACTGGGACCTGGTCCTGGGCGTGGGGCTCGACGGCTTCTTCAACGTGGTCCAGCCCCTCCTCATCCCCCTGATCAAGACCCGCCGGGGTGGCCGCATCGTGTGCATCTCCAGCGTCTCCGGCGTGGTGGGAAACCGCGGCCAGGTGAACTACAGCGCCGCCAAGGCGGGCCTCATCGGCGCCGCCAAGGCCCTGGCTGTCGAGCTGGCCAGCCGTGGGATCACCGTGAACTGCATCGCGCCCGGCCTGATCGAATCGGAGCTGGTGGACGAGCTCGTGCTGGAACATGCCCTGAAGGCCATTCCCATGGACCGGGTCGGCCAGCCCGAGGACGTGGCCTCCCTGACGGGCTTCCTCTGCTCGGACGCCGCGGGCTACATCACGCGCCAGGTCATTGGCGTGAACGGGGGACTGGTCTGATGCGGCGGGTGGTGGTGACGGGCATGGGGGGCGTCACCCCCTTCGGCGAGACCTGGGAGGCCATCGACCGAGCGGTCTCCGCGGGGCGGAGCGGCGTGAAGGTCATGCGGGAATGGGATCAGTATCCCGAGATCCAGACCCGGCTCGGGGTTCCCATCGAGGGCTTCGAGGTGCCGGCCCACTACCCCCGGAAGATGGTGCGCTCCATGGGCCGCGTGGCCCTCCTGGGGGTCCGCGCCACGGAACTCGCCCTGCGGGATGCCGGGCTCCTGGACGATGCGATCCTGCGCGGTGGCCGCGTCGGCGTGGCCTACGGCTCCTCCTTCGGCAGCGTGGATCCCATCGTGTCCCTGGGTCGCAGCCTGGCTTCAGGGCGCATCGGCGGCCTCAGCGCCACGGGCTACATCCAGGCCATGAGCCACACGGCCGCCGTCAACATCGGGGTGTACTTCGGCCTCACGGGGCGCGTCATCCCCACCAGCACCGCCTGCACCAGCAGCAGCCAGGCCATCGGCTACGCCTACGAATCCATCCGGGAGGGCCGCCAGACCATCATGGTGTCCGGCGGCTCGGACGAGCTGTCGGTCTTCACGGCGGCGGTCTTCGACACCCTGTACGCCACCAGCCAGCGCAACGACGCCCCCGACCAGTCCCCCCGGCCCTTCGACCGGGATCGCGACGGCCTGGTGGTGGGCGAGGGGGGCTGCACCCTGATCCTGGAGGACCGCGACCACGCGCTGGCCCGCGGGGCCCGCATCCATGCGGAGATCGTGGGATTCGGAACCAACTCCGACGGCGCCCACATCACCCAGCCCCAGCAGTCCACCATGGCCGAGACCATGCGCCTGGCGCTGGCCGATGCCGGCCTGCCTGCCGACGCCATCGGCTGGGTCAACGCCCACGGCACCGCCACCGAGTACGGCGACATCGCCGAGAGCCACGCCACCCGCGAGGTCTTCCAGAAGCGCGTGCCCATCACCTCCTTCAAGAGCTACATGGGCCACCCCCTGGGCGCCTGCGGCTCCCTCGAAGCCTGGATGGGCATCGAGATGTCCCGGGCCGGGCGCATCGCCCCCACCCTGAACCTGGTCGAGCCCGATCCCCGCTGCGCCGACCTGGATTACCTCCAGTTCACCCATCGCGACCTGGACGCGGCTTGTTTCATTTCCAACAATTTCGCCTTCGGCGGCATCAACACCTCCCTCGTGTTCCAGCGCGGGGATTCGTGACCGAATCGCAGAAGGGCCCCGGTAGCATGGCCGAAGGCTCGGATCGGGCCGGAGGTCTTTTATGGATGCCATCACGTCTGTCCTTCGCCGCTGCGAAATCTTCTCGGGGCTGTCCGACGCCGACCTCGGCCTGATCGCCAAAGCCGCCCGCCGGCGCGAAGTCCCCGCGGGAACCCGCCTCTTCACCCAGGGCGAACCCCGCCAGGGCGCCACGGTCATCGCCGAGGGCCGGGTGGAGATCACGCGCGACAACGGCGAGGGCGCCGAGCCCGTGGTGATCCTGGGCCCCGGCGACGTGGCCGGCGAGCAGTCCTTCCTGGCCGTCAGCACCCACACGGCCACGGGTGCGGCCCTCACCTCCGCGGTGCTGCTGGACCTGGACCGCGAGGCCGTCCTCCAGAGCCTCGGGCAGGATGGCGCCGCAGCCATCGCCGTGCTCAGCAAGGTCGCCAACGTCCTGCACCAGCGCATCCTCTACTCGGCCACCCCCCGCACCGGGCGTGAGCAGGCCTACGCCAGCGGCCGCACCCGCCGCGAGTCCGACCTCCTCGGCCCCCTGGACGTGCCCGAGGACGCCCTCTTCGGCGTGCAGACCCTGCGCGCCGTGCACAACTTCCCGATCACGGGCACGCCCACCAGCCACTTCCCGGCCATGATCCGCGCCCTGGCCATGGTGAAGCAGGCCGCGGCCCGCGCCAACGCCCGCCTGGGCCTGCTGGACCCGGCCATCGCCGATGCCATCGACCGCGCCTCGCAGGAGATCATCGACGGGCACTGGCACGGCCACTTCCCCACGGACATGGTCCAGGGCGGCGCCGGCACTTCCACGAACATGAACGCCAACGAGGTCATCGCCAACCGCGCTCTGGAGCTGCTGGGCCACAAGCGGGGCGACTACGGCCACTGCCATCCCAACGACCACGTGAACCTGGGTCAGAGCACCAACGACGTCTACCCCACGGCCCTGCGCCTCAGCACCATCTTCATGCTGAAGAACCTGCTGGATGCCATGGAGCGCCTGAAGGCCGCCCTCCACGCCAAGGGCCGCGAGTTCTCCGACGTCATCAAGATGGGCCGCACCCAGCTCCAGGACGCCGTGCCCATGACCCTGGGCCAGGAGTTCGAGGCCTATGCTGTCACCACCGGCGAGGACATCCAGCGCCTGCAGGAAACCGCCCGGCTCTTCCTGGAGGTGAACATGGGCGGCACGGCCATCGGCACGGGCATCTGCGCCGATCCCAACTACCCCCAGGTGGTGGTGGAGGAGCTGCGGAAGGTGACGGGGCTGGAGATCCTGCTGGCCGAGAACCTCGTGGAGGCCACGCCGGACACCGGCGCCTTCGTCATGTTCTCGGGCGTGGTGAAGCGGGCCGCCGTGAAGCTCAGCAAGCTCTGCAACGACCTGCGCCTGCTCAGCAGCGGCCCCCGCTGCGGCTTCGGCGAGCTCAACCTGCCCCCCATGCAGCCCGGCAGCAGCATCATGCCCGGCAAGGTGAACCCCGTGATTCCCGAGGTGGTGAACCAGGTCGCCTTCTCAGTCATCGGCAACGACCTCACCATCACCCTGGCCGCCGAGGCCGGCCAGCTCCAGCTGAATGTCATGGAGCCCATCCTCGCCTACAGCCTCGCCACCAGCCTGCGCACCCTGACAGCCGCCGTGAATGTGCTCACCACCAAGTGCATCGTGGGCATCACCGCCAACCGGGACCGCTGCCGCGACCTGGTGGAGCACAGCATCGGCATCGTCACCGCCGTCATGCCCGCCATCGGCTACAAACGTGCCACCGAGGTGGCCAAGGAGGCCCTGGAGACCGGGGTGCCGGTCCGGGAGCTCATCCTCCGCAAGGGCTACCTCACCCCCGCGGAGCTGGATGAGGCCTTCAGCCTGGAGGCCATGACCCAGCCCCGGCCCATCCGCTAGGGGCGAACCATCCCGGCATGGCATGACCTCCTCGCCGGGTCCCGGCTTCGGAGGCGCCACCGACGCCCCCTCCGCCACCCGGCGGTCGGTTAAACTGGCAGCTGATCCCCCAACGATCCGCTGCCCGTTTTCCGTACCCGGGAGTCCCCATGTCCCTCGAGAAGAAGATCGAGACCCTCAAGGCCAAGCACGCCCAGGCCCTGGCCGGCGGGGGCGAGGCCCGGGTCCAGAAGCAGCACGAGGGCGGCAAGCTCACGGCCCGGGAGCGCATCGCCGCCTTCCTGGACGAGGGCTCCTTCGAGGAGATGGATGCCCTCATGGTCCACCGGGCCTGGGGCGTGGAGAAGATCCCCGGCGATGGGGTGGTCACCGGCTTCGGCCGGGTGGACGGCCGTCCCGTGGCCATCTTCGCCCAGGACTTCACCGTCTTCGGCGGCTCCCTCAGCGAGGCCTACGCCAAGAAGATCTGCAAGATCATGGACCTGGCCATGAAGGTGGGCTGCCCAGTCGTGGGCCTCAACGACAGCGGCGGCGCCCGCATCCAGGAGGGCGTGGTCTCCCTGGGCGGCTACGCGGACATCTTCCTGCGCAATACGCTCGCCAGCGGCGTCATCCCCCAGATCAGCCTCATCATGGGCCCCTGCGCCGGTGGCGCGGTCTACAGCCCCGCCATCACGGACTTCATCACCATGGTGAAGGGCACGAGCTACATGTTCGTGACGGGCCCCGACGTCATCAAGGCCGTCACCCACGAGGAGGTCACCAAGGAGGAGCTGGGCGGCGCCAGCACCCACGCGGCGAAGTCCGGCGTGGCGCACTTCGTCACCCAGAGCGACCTGGCGGCCCTGGCCCACACCCGGGAGCTGCTCTCCTTCCTGCCCAGCAACAACCTGGGCGAGGCGCCACGGCGCGCCCCGAAGACCCAGATGCCCCTGGAGAACCCGGACCTGGACAAGGTGGTGCCGGACGATCCCGGCAAGCCCTACGACATCCGGGACATCATCCGCGGCGTGGTGGACGACGCCCACTTCTTCGAGGTCCACGAGGCCTTCGCGCCCAATCTCGTGGTGGGCTTCGCCCGCATCGACGGCCGCAGCGTGGGCATCGTGGCCAACCAGCCCGCCTTCTACGCCGGGGTGCTGGACATCGCCTCGAGCGAGAAGGGCGCCCGCTTCGTGCGGTTCTGCGACGCCTTCAACATCCCCCTCATCACCTTCGAGGACGTGCCGGGCTTCCTGCCGGGTGTCACCCAGGAGCATGGCGGCATCATCCGCCATGGCGCCAAGCTGCTCTTCGCCTTCTGCGAGGCCACGGTGCCCAAGATCACCGTCATCACCCGCAAGGCCTACGGCGGCGCCTACTGCGTGATGGCCAGCAAGCACATCCGCACGGACTTCAACTTCGCCTACCCCACCGCCGAGATCGCCGTCATGGGCGCCGAGGGCGCCATGAACGTGCTGCACGGCAAGTCCATCGCCATCGCGCCCGATCCCGCCGCCAAGAAGGCCGAGCTGGTGGCCGAGTACAACGAGAAGTTCGCCAACCCCTACATCGCCGCCGAGCACGGCTTCGTGGATGAGGTCATCCTCCCCCGCGAGACCCGCCAGAAGCTGGTCAAGGCCCTGGCCTTCCTCGAGACCAAGCGCGACACCATGCCCCCCAAGAAGCACGGGAACATTCCCCTCTAGGAGCCTCCATGCGTGCCGCCCTGCTCGTCCTCGCCACGCTCACCCTTGCCGCGCAGGACGAGCGCGCCTTCCTGGACTCCATGGCCCGCCTCGAACGGCAGGATCCCGCCGGGAAGAAGGACCTCGAAGACGGCAGCCCCCTCCGTGCCGCCGCCCTGGCCATGGATCCCGCCAGGGCGAACGAGAAGGACCGCTACGCCGCCGCCACGTGGCTTTGGGCCACCAACCTGATCCGGGGGTTCCACCACGGCAAGGACCAGACCTACCTGCAGGCGGCCCGCGGGCAGGCCGATCTCCTGAAGGCCTGGTCACTGCTGGAGGGCGTGGGGGGGGATCTCGCCCGCTCCCGGGATGGCCTGCGGCTGGAACTGGCCTGGCGGCTCCTGGATCTGGGCCGGATGAGGGCGGCCTACGCCGCCGTCTCCGCCCGGCCGGCCCTGAACGTCCGTGAGCTCGTCCACTGCTTCTTCGTCTCCGCCCACCTCGGCGACTGGGCCGCCATGAAGAAGCACGCCCAGGCCCTCACGGCCCAGGGCGGGAAGCTGGAGGGCCTCCACGGGGCGGCGGAGGCCACCCTGACGATGTTCGACTACGAGTCGCTGCTCAAGGCCGTCGATACCGGCCGACCGGGCCCGGTCGCAGGTCCCCTGGCGGTCCGGAGCCTCCGCGTCTCCAAGCAGCGGGTGAAGATCCAGCGCATCTCCGGCGGCGACAAGGCCCTCCTGAAGGAGTCCGAGTCCTGGCCCCGGGATTGGGTGGCCAAGCCCGACGCGACCACGGGCCTCCTGCAGGTGGGCGCCGCAGCCCACTGGGTCGAGGGCACCGCCCAGCCCCCGGTGTCCGGCTTCCTCGACGCCACCCGGCTCTACCTCGTGGGATACCGCGAATCCCAGGGCGAGGGCGGCGATTCGGGCCGTCAGGAGCAGGTGTGGGACCTGCACCCGGACCCCGGGACGCCTGGCCGGTGGCGCGGGACCAACACGCTCACAGTCTGGCGGGCCGGCGGGAATCCGAAGGCCGGGCCCGCGCTCCAGGTGCAGTTCGAGGTGGAGTGGGACATGCGCGCCGCGGAGGCCTACCCCGAGATTCCCTGAGCCCCGCCCTCTGGAGAGGCCCCACGCGCCCTCTTCCCCTCCTCAGCGCCCTCGCCGGGACCCAGAGTGCGCTGTAGACCGGTAGTACGGAATCAGTGCCGGTTCTTCCACAGCTTCGGTGTCTTGATCCCGGCCCCCATGACCAGGCGCATCTCGCTGGTGGGCACGAAGCCCATGCGCTGGTAGAGGCCCTCGGCCTCGAGGCTCGCGTGCAGCTCCATGATCTCCAGGCCCAGGTCGCGGGCCAGGTCCAGAGCCGCGTCCGTGAGGCGGGCGGCCAGGCCCTGGCGGCGGTGCGTGGGCTCGGTGTAGATGTTGAAGAGGTAGCCCCGCACCGAGAGTGGCGTCACCGGCGTGGGGAGGGTCTCCCGCATCAGCATCAGCACGCCGGCCACGGGGCGGCCGTCATCCTCCATGAGGAAACCCCTGCACTGGCCCGTCACCAGCCAGTTCCGCAGCTGGGCGCGGAAGGTGTCGGCCATGCGGCGGAGGCCGTCCTCTGAGCCCGTCTCCATGTCGCGGAACAGGGCCACGCGATGGGCCACGTGGATCTCCAGATCCAGGGTCGAGGTGGGGCGGAGAGAGAGCTTCATGCGGTCAGTGTAGGCGCTATCCTGGGCCATGCACTACGCGGCCCTGGCTTCCGGTTCCAAGGGGAACTGCCACGCCCTTTCCGAGGGCGGCCGGACCCTGCTCATCGATGCGGGCATCTCCCTGCTTCAGATCCGCCGCCGCCTGGAGGTCCTGGGCCTGGAGCCCGGGTCCGTGCAGGCCCTGGCCCTCACCCACGAGCACTCGGACCACATCGGCGCGGTGGGCGTGGTCCTCCGGCGCACGGACTGGGCCATCCTCGCCACCGCCGCCACCCGTTCGGCCGTGGAGCGGATCCAGGGCATCGAGATCCCCGCCGCGCGCTGGATCGAGGTGGAGACCGGCCGGCCCACCGACTGGGAAGGCTGGCGCCTGCTGCCCTTCGCCCTCCCCCACGACGCGGAGGATCCGGTGGCCTACCGGGTCGAGGCCGGGGGCGCCGCCGCGGCCGTGGTGACCGACCTGGGCCACCCCACGGCCCTGGTGGCCGACCACCTCCAGGACCTGGACCTGCTGGTGCTGGAGGCCAACCACGACGTGGACATGCTGCGCGAGGGGAGCTATCCCCCCCAGCTCAAGGCCCGCATCCTCAGCCGCGTGGGCCACCTGAGCAATGCGGCCATGGCCGAGCTGCTGGGCCGGGTGTTCTCCCCGCGGCTGAAGCAGGTGGTGCTGGCGCACCTGAGCGAATCCAACAACGATCCCGGCCTGGCCCGGTTCGCCGCCGAGGAGATCCTCCGGGGCACCGCGGTGGCCCTGCATGTGGCCCATCAGCGGGAGCCCCTCGCCCTCCCCCCGGTCGCCTGAAGGAGCCCGATGATCCGCCGTGCCCTCTTCCGTCTTCTGCTGGCGCTCCCCCTGGGGGCCCAGACTGCGCCGCCCTCGCTGCGGGAGGCCGTGGAGCGCTTCGACGCCGCCCAGGCCCAGGTGCAGACCCTGCAGTGCCCCTTCACGCTGACCCTCCGCCGGGCCCTGCTGAAGACGCCTTCGGTAACCAAGGGGACCCTCTACCTCCAGGGCTCCGAGTTCGTCCACTTCGCCTTCCAGCCGCCCGAGGACCTGATCCTCCACCTGACCCCCAAGGCCCTGATCTCCTACAGCCCCGAGGCGAAGGCCGGCGAGCTCATGAAGATCGGCCTCATCAAGAACGCCAACCGGAAGTTCCTGGGCCTCGGCCAGAAGCTCAGCTACCTGTCCGAGTACTTCCAGATCCAGCTGGGCGAGGCCAAGGACCCGCCCGGCACCTGGTTCCTGGCCATGGCCCCCCGCACCCTCTCGATGCGCAAGCGGATGCAGGCCCTGAACCTCTGGGTGGACAAGGAGACCTGGCTGCCCCGGCAGGTCCAGTGGGTCGAGCGCAGCGGGGACTCCTGGCTGGTGGAGCTGGGCCCGCTGAAGACCAACCAGGCCCTGCCCCCCGCGGTGACCGGGTTCAAGCTCCCGGAGGGCATTCCCCTCCGGAACGAGTTCAGCTTCTTCGCCACCCGGAAGAAGTAGCGGTAGACTGCACTGGAGATCCCACGGGGGCCCGATGATTGTGGTGTGCCCGGCCTGCCAGGCCCGCTTCCAGTACGACGACAGCCGGTTCGGCCAAGCCCGGGCCAAGCGGTTCAAGTGCCCGAAGTGCGCCCACCTCTTCGAGGTGGCCAATCCGGCGACGACGATGAGTCTGCCGCCGGTCCAGGAGGAGCCCCTCCCGCCCCCGCCCCTCACGATGCCCATCCCCGAGCAGGAACCCCCCAACGAGGCCACGCTGGCCTCGGCCTTCACCACCGCCCGCCGCGACCGCGACTCCATCCTGGTGGCCGCCGGCATCCAGCAGGCGGGCCTGCCGGCAGGGTTCAAGTTCAGCCTGGCCTTCCTCACCGGTCCCCAGGCCTCCACGGTGCAGGTGCTGGATCGGCCCCTCATCGTCCTCGGCCGGGAGGAGGGTGACGTCATCACCCAGGATCCCGAGACCTCCCGCCGCCACGCGGTGCTGGAGATCCGGGGGGATGGGACCGTATGGATCACCGATCAGGACTCCACCAACGGCACCCAGGTCAACGGCGAGCGCATCACGGGCACGGTCCAGCTTCTCAGCCAGCAGGAATTCACCTGCGGGAACAGCACCTTCATGCTGCTGATCCGCAACACCAACGAGTACCCGCTGCACTGAACCCCTGCTCCCACAGATCCGAGCCGAGCGACACCATGACGCCAGACCCCTACGCGCCCTACCTCCGCCAGGCGGACGAGCTTTTCGCCCGGGGCGAGATCGTCAAGGCGGGCCAGATCTGGCAGGCGATCCTCAAGCAGCTGCCCACCCACCCCGAGGCCCGGGAGCGCCTGGTGGCCCTGCGCGCGCGCCTCCTGGCCGAGCGGGAGGCCCAGGCCGCGGCGGCGCCTCCGCCGCCCGCCCCGGAGCCTGTCCCGGCACCCGAGCCAGCTCCCGCCCTGGCGCCCGAGCCCCTTCCCGCGGCCGCCCAGGCCCCCCCCCCGGCGGCCCCCGTGGTCTCCTCCGAGGAGCCCGACCGCCTGGTGATCCAGGGTTGCACGCTCTATGACATGGGCCAGGTGCCCGACGCCCTCCAGAAATGGGAGCAGGTGCTGGCCATCGACCCCACGCACAGCCTGGCCCTCGGCTATGCCAACGCGGCCCGCCGCGAGCTGGGGCTCCCCCCCCTCCAGGGCACCGCCCCGGCCACACCCGTGGAGGAACCCGCCCCGGTGGTCGACGAGGATGTGGACAAGCTCCTGCGGGAGGCCGTCCAGCTCTATGACATGGGCCTCACGGAGGAGGCCATCTCCAAGTGGGAGCACGTCCTGACCCTGGAACCCCAGCGGGAGGAGATCCGGGGTTATCTGCGCCAAGCCCGCCATGAGCTGACGCTCCCGGGGACCCAGCCGGCGGCCCCGGCTCCCGCACCCGCGCCTACACCAGCGCCTACTCCAGCGCCTGCACCGGCCCCCACGCCCGCCCCCATCCAGGCCGCGCACCTCGACGCGCAGGCCCTGGCCCTGAAGCTCCGGCAGGCGGAGCACCTGCTGACCCTCCAGCGCCACGACGAGGCCGCCTTCACCTACCGGCAGGCCCTCCAGCTGGCCCCGGGCCATCCCGAAGCCCTGGCGGGCCTCGAGCGCTGCCTGCGTCCCCAGAGCCCCGCCCTGGACCCCCAGGGCCGCATCGCCATGGTCGAGGAGGAGCCCACCCTCATCATCCCGGATCCCGGCCGGGTGGAGCCCCCCGCCTCCGTGACGCGAACCGCCGGCACCCCCCGAGAGGGCCTCAGCCTTCCGGACCGGCTCCGGGAGGCCTCCTCCGGCCTGCCCTGGCTGCAGGAGCCCAAGGTCTGGGCCATGGCCGGCGGCGGTGTCCTGGTCCTGGCCGCGGGCCTCTACGCCCTGCATACCTACCGGCAGGACCAGGAGCTGAAGGAGGCCGTCAAGGCTGCCCGCCAGGCGGCCGTGACCCCGGTCCTCCAGCAGGCCCAGGCGCCGGACCTCGCCGAGACCCCGGCCGCCATCCTCCGCGAAGGCGAGGCCGCCCTGGAGACGGAGCCGCTGCGTGCCTACTACCGGGCCCAGGCCGTCCTGACCCAGAATCCCGCGGATGCCGCCGCCGCCCAGCTCCTGGAGAGGGCCCGCGCCGCCCTGCCCGGGGGCGCCACCGGGGCGAGCCTCGCGGAGTTCCAGAAGCACCTCCAGAACGGCGATCTGGACGCGGCCGCCAAGGTCATGGATGCGCTCCTGCGGGCCCAGCCCGAGGACGCCGACCTCCGGGCCCGGGCCGCCCGTCTGCACCTGGCCACCTGCGGGGCCCACGCGGCCATGGCCAAGTGGGACGAGGCCGCCGAGGATCTGCGCCGGGGCCGGGCCCTCTTCCCCAGCGACAAGTCCTGGCAGGCCCGCCTCCACCTTCTCGAGCGCCTGAAGACCCTGCCCAAATCCCAGCAGGCGGCCTGGCTTCCCCTCCTCGGATAGAGGCCTCAGTCCACCCACACCTCGGGCGGCACGGGGTGGCTCAGGAAGTGGGTCATCCCCTCGTTCAGGCCATAGGCGCCGGTGGTGCCGAAGGCCAGCAGGTCCCCCGCGGCCAGCGCCGGCATGCGCACCTCGCCCAGGCGGTCCAGGCTCGTGCAGAGGGGCCCCGCCAGCGTGTAGGGCACGGTTCCCCCGCCCTTGCCCACGGCCTTCACCGGGAAGGGCTGGCCCGTCAGCAGGGGCCGGATGAGGTGGTTGATGCCGCCTTCCAGGATGGCGAAGCGGGTGCCGCGGCTCTCCTTGAGCCGCACCACCCGGGCCAGGTAGACGCCGCAGGGGCCCGCCAGGAAGCGGCCCGGCTCCAGGATCAGCTCGCCCTTGAACCAGGCGTGCCGCGCCATCAGATCGGACAGTCCCTGCCCAAAAGCCGCCAGGTCGAGGGGCACCTCGTCTGGCGCGTACGGCACGCCCAGGCCGCCCCCCAGGTCGATCTGCTCGAAGGCGAGGCCGTGGGTCTCGTGCAGGCGCCTCGCCAGGTCCAGCACCGCGCCGTGGATGGCCCGCAGCTTGGCGGCATCGCGCTGGTTGCTGGCGGCGAAGACGTGCAGGCCCTTGATGCGCACGTGCTCCAGCCTCGCGACCTTCTCCAGCAGGGCCGGCACGCCTTCCTCGTCCACGCCGAAGGCCGACGGCCCGCTGCCCCCGATGATGCGGTTGCCCTCGTCGATGTCGAAGGCGGGATGCACCCGCAGGTTCACGGCGGTTTCCCGGGTCGCCAGGGCGTCGATGCGGGCCAGGTCCTCGAAGCCTTCGGCCTGCACGCGGACGCCCATGGACAGGGCCTTCTGCAGCTCGACAGTCCGCTTGCCGGGTCCGGCGAAGAAGGTGCGGCCCGCCGGCAGGCCCAGGGCCTCCACCCGCTCCAGCTCCCCGATGGAGGCACAGTCGAAGCTGGCGCCCCGGGCGGCGAAGCACTTGAGGAGGCTCGCATGCGGGTTGGCCTTCACGGCGTAGGCGATCCGCACACGCTCCGGCAGGGCCGCGCGCAGCGCCCGGAACCCCGCCTCCGCCACCACCCCCGAATAGGCGAAGCAGGGCGTGCCGTGGGCCTCCGCCAGTTGCTGGCAGGTGGCGTCGTCGAAGGCGAAGAGAGCGGTCATGGGGCGCCCATGGGAAGGGAGGTCGAGGGTGAGTCAGGCATTCGGACGCGGGTGCTGCAGACGGAGCTTTGCGATCTGCCTGCTGTGGATCTGGAGGTGGAGCAGGTCCATCCGCAGCGCCTGCGGCAAGGTGATGGGCCCTGCCACGGGATGGGTGAAGAAGGCCTGATCAAGGGCCTCTTCCTCCGCCACCACCACATGCTCCACCATCTCCAGGATCGACCAGGCCCCGGGCCGCGGCTTGGCCTGAAGCACTGCGACGTCGAGCGCCTCCAGTCCGTCCAGCAGTGCCCCCCGCTGGTTGTCCAGCGCTTGGATCAGGGGATGCAGGGAACGTGGCATGGCGGCCTTTGGCAAGGATGGGGCTGAGGACGGAGGGCCGAAGCGAATCAACCCTTCCAGTAGGGCGCCAACCGCCGCACGCCTTCCCGCAGCTGCTCCGGGGTGGCGGCGAAGCTGAGGCGGGCGTGGCCGCGGCCGCCTTCGCCGAAGGCGAGTCCCGGGATGAGCACCACCTTGGCCTCGTCGCGCAGCTTCAGGGCGAAGGCCACGGGGTCCGCGTGCGCCGCTTCGGGCAGGGGCATGAAGTGGTAGAAGGTGCCATCGGGGGCCGTCACCGTCTGGCCCAGCTCCTCGCGCAGGGCCCCGGCCAGGGCCTCCCAACGCGCGCCCACGGCGGCCCGGGCCTCGGCCAGGATCACCTCTGAATGTTCGACCAGCGCCAGGGCGGCCCACTGGGCCGGTGTGGCCGTGCCCGTCACCGCGTAGCCGTGCACCGTGCGGGCGGGCACCAGCCAGGCGGGATCGCCCACGGCCCAGCCCACGCGCAGGCCCGGCGCGCCCCAGCCCTTGCTCACGGAGCTGGTCACCACGCCGCGGTCCGTCACGTCCCGCAGGCTGGGGCAGCGGGTGCCGAAGTGCAGGTCGCGGTAGACCTCGTCGGAGATGAGCAGCACGCCCCGGGCCACACAGGCGTCTGCCACGCGCTTGAGCGCCGTCAGGCTCCCGCCACCCCCCGTGGGATTGGACGGCAGGTTGAGGATCACGGCGGAGGCGTGCGGCGTGGCGTCCAGCACGCGGATCAGGGCGTCCGCATCGAGGCGGAAGCGGTCCTTCGACAGAGGGTAGGTCACGGGCTCGGCGCCCGCCATGCGGGCCAGGGCCGGGTAGGCCACGAAGCCGGGATCAGGTACCAGCACCTTGGTGCCGGGCTCCACCCAGGCCTGGAAGAGCGAGAAGAGCGCACCCTGGGAGCCGGTGGTGATGAGCACCTCGTCCACGTGGGCGCCGTGGAAGGAGGCCACGGCCTTGCGCAGCTCCAGCAGCCCCACGTGGGGCACGTAGGCACAGGGGCCCGGGTTCCGCAGCAGGGCCTTCCGGCCCACCTCCGGCAGGTCCCAGGTGGGCTCGCCCAGACCCAGGGGGATGGCCCCCGGCGGCGTGCCATCCGTGATGGCGCGGATGGGCGAGGGCTTCAGCAGGGATAGGCGGGAGGCGGGCTTCATGGCTTCTCTCGGTCGGGCCGGAACGGGGCTACCTCAGCGCCTGTTCCAGGGCGGTCGCCGCGTCGGTCCTGTCGTCGCGGTACTTCACGATACAGGGGGCCGAGACCTGGAGTCCGTGCGCCTTGGCATAACCGCCCGAGGCCGGGCGCGACCCCGGCACCACCACAGCCCCTTCGGGCACCTCCTGGCGCAGCTCCCGACCGTTCACCAGGTCGTAGATCACCGTGCTGCCGGTGATGACCACGCCCGAGGCCAGCACGGCGCGCTTCCGGACGACGATGCCCTCGAAGAGGCCCACGAGGCCGCCCACGAAGGCGTCGTCCTCGACAATCACCGGGCGGGCGCCCGCGGGCTCCAGCACGCCACCGATCTGGGCGGCGGCGGAGAGATGCACCCGCTTGCCGATCTGGGCGCAGCTGCCCACCAGGGCGTGGCTGTCCACCATGGTGCCCTCGTCCACGAAGGCGCCCACGTTCACATAGGCCGGCGGCATGATCACCACACCCCGGGCGATGTGGGCGCCGCGGCGCACGGAGGAACCGCCGGGCACGAGGCGCACGCCGTCCTCCAGCCCGAAGTGACGGGCCGGGTAGGCGGTCTTGTCGAACATGGGAAAGCCGGGGCCCGGCATCTCCACGATGTTCGTGCGCCGGAAGCCGCAGAGGATGGCCTGCTTCACCCAGGGGTTGGCCTGCCAGCTGCCGTCGGGCCGCTGTTCGGCGGCCCGCACGATCCCGCTCTCCAGGGCGGACAGCAGCACCTGGTGCATGGCCGGCGCTTCGGGGTCGTTCGCCAGGTCCTCGGGAGGACGGCTGAAGAAGTGGTGGATGGTACCGAGGTCGACGACCATCAGATCACTCCAGGGAAGGTGCCCTCGGTGGAGAGGCAGAGGGCTTCGGCCAGGCGGGTGCGCGTGGCGGCGACGGCGGGGACCAGGGGCAGGCGCAGGCCCTCTCCGCAGAGCCCCAGCATGCAGAGGGCGGCCTTCAGCGGAATGGGGTTGCTCTCGAGGAAGAGGGCGTCCATGAGGGGCAGCAGCTGCTGGTGGAGGCGGAGGGCCTCGGCCCGGTCGCCCCGGCGGGCGGCGGCGACCATGGCGGCAGTCTCCCGCGGCAGCGCGTTGCCCAGCACCGAGATCAGGCCCGAGGCCCCCACGGCGATGGACGCCACGGCCAGGTTGTCGTCGCCGGACAGCAGGACCTTCCCCCGCGGCAGCTGGCGGACGATCTCCGCGATCTGGGCGAGGTTGCCGCTGCTCTCCTTCACGGCCACCACCTGGGGGTTCTCCCAGAGCCGCGCCAGGACCGGCGGCGTCACGTTCAGCCCGGTGCGGCCCGGCACATTGTAGGCGATGATCGGCAGCCCCGGCGCCGCCTCGGCCACAGCGGCGAAGTGGGCCACCAAGCCGTCCGGCGTGGGCTTGTTGTAGTAGGGCGTCACCACCAGGGCGCCCTGGGCACCGAGGGCCTGGGCCCGCTTCGTCATCGCGGCGGCCTGGCGCGTGGCGTTGTGGCCCGTGCCCACCACGACGGGGCGACCGCCGGCCTCCTCGAGGCAGGCCGAGATGATGGCGTCGCGCTCGGCGTCGAGGATGGTGGCGGCCTCGCCGGTGGAGCCCAGGGGCACCAGGAAGTCCGCGCCGCCGGCCACCACGTGCCGCGCCAGCTTCCGGAAGGCGGGGAGGTCCACCTCGCCCGAAGGCGTGAAGGGCGTGGCCAGGGCGACGGCGAGGCCGGAGAGGTTGAGGGTCATGGTCTTCCTCCAAAATCAAAGAGGGGCTCGAGCAGATCGGCAGCCAGGTCGTCCATGGTGAAGACGCCCTTACGACCGTGGAGCCACTGGGCCGCCGCCAGGGCGCCCTGGGCGAAGGGGGCGCGGGAGCGGGCCCGGTGGGTGAGCTCCAGCACCTCCGCCGGCGCGTCCAGGCCCACGGTGTGGGTCCCGAACTCGGCGCCGGCCCGCACCACGCCCAGGCTCAGCTGGTGGGGTTGCGGCGTGCCGAGGGTCCATTCGGTCTTGCGGGGGCAGCCCGCCATCAGGGCCGCCGCCAGGGTCTTGGCCGTGCCCGAGGGGGCGTCCACCTTGAGGCGATGGTGGTGTTCCACCAGGTAGGGATCCCGGGCGGGCTCCAGCGCGGCAAAGCGGCCCAGCACGGTGGCGAACCGGGCCATGAGGGCCACGGACAGGGAGAAGTTCGAGGCGGAGAGCACGCCGATGCGGCCGGCGACCCGGGCCTCGAGATCAGGCAGGGCCCAGCCCGTGGTGCCGATCACCAGGTCCGTGCCGGTGCTCAGCGCCCAGTCGAGGTGGGCCTCCACGGCCTCGGCCACGCTGGCGTCGATGGCCACGTCGGCCACGTCGGCGCCGGACTCCGGCGTGTCGCCACGACCCACCTGCCAGGCCAGGGACTCCGCCGCTTCGGTGGCGATGGCGGAACCCAGGCGGCCCCTTCCGAACAGCCCGATGCGGAGCGTCACGGGGTCCCCCCCACCAGCACCTTGTGGAGGCGCCGCAGAGCCTCGTCGCCCTGCTCCTGCCGCACCACGAGGCTCAGGTTGATCTCGTTGGCGCCCATGCTGATCATCTCCACGTTGATGTCCCCCAGCGAGGAGAGCAGGCGGGCGCCCAGGCCCGAGGTGGACTTCAGGCGCTCACCGACGGCGGCGATGATGGCGCGGCCCTCATGCACCTCCACCGTGGCGAAGGCCGAGAGGTCCTCGATCAGCGCCCGCAGGGGCAGGTTGGCCTCCACAGTGAGCGAGACGCTCACCTCGGCGGTGGCCACCAGATCCACGCTCACCCCGCGCCGGCCGAACACCTCGAAGAGGCGCGCCAGGAAGCCGCTCTGGGCCAGCATGCGCGAGCTGCTCACCGTGAGCACGGTCACCGGGCCCCGGCTGGCCAGGGCCGTGATGGGACGACCGGTCCGGACTTCGGCGGAGATGGTGGTGAAGCGACCTTCGGGCTTCTGCGTATGCCTCACGGTGACTGGGATGCGGGCTTCCACGGCGGGCTGGATGGTGGCCGGGTGCAGCACCTTGGCGCCGAACGCCGCCAGCTCGGCGGCCTCCGCGAAACTCAGCTCCGGGATGGGCAGCGCTTCCGGCACGATGCGGGGATCGCAGGTGAGCACGCCCTCCACGTCGGTCCAGATCTGCACTTCCGCCGCGCCCATGGCCGCGCCGAAGAGGGCCGCCGAGAAATCGCTGCCGCCCCGACCCAGGGTGGTGGTGAGACCGTCCTCAGTGGCGCCGATGTAGCCCTGGGTGACCACGGCCTGACCCGGCCCCAGCAGGGGCTTCAGGTGTTCCCGCGCGAGGGCCTTGATCGCCTCGGGCTGGGGCGTGGCCTCGCCGAACACGGCGTCCGTGCGCAGCACGGTGCGGGCATCGACCCAGGCGTCCCCCGCGAAGGCGGCGAAGATCCGCGTGGACAGGCGCTCGCCCAGGGAGGCGATGGCGTCCATGCTGCGGGGGCTCAGCTCCCTCAGCATGGCCACGCCCCGGAGCAGGAGCTCCAGCTCGCCGAAGAGGTCCGTCAGGGCCGCGTCCAGGTCCTCGGGCACCGCGCCCGCGAAGAGTTCCTCCGCCGCCTTGCGGTGGGCGGCCATGAGCAGCCGCTGCCGCTCCATGGCCCCGCTCAGGTCCCCGGCCTCCGCCGCCTTGGCGGCCCCGAAGAGGCCGTTGGTGGTCTTGCCCATGGCGGACAGCACCACCAGGGGCGACCGGGGGAGGGCCGCCGTCACCAGGGCCGCCACCTGCCGCATGCAGGCCGCGTCCGCCACACTGCTGCCGCCGAACTTGAGGACGATCATCGGAGGTACCCCTTCGCATGGGCCAGCTCGGCATTCAGGATGCTGCCACCGGCCGCCCCTCGCTCAGTGTTGTGGCCCAACAGCGCGAACTTCACGCCCAGGATGGGGCAGGGCCGCAGGCGGCCCACATGGACGCTCATGCCCTCGTCCGTCTCCACGTCGCGCCGCACCTGGGGGCGGTCTTCCAGGGTGTGGACATGGATGGGCACGGGCGGCGCGGAGAAGAGCTTGAGCCGCTGGGGCTCGGGCCTCCAGGCCAGCCAGGCGTCGCGCACGGCCTCGAGCGAGGGGTTGCCCTTCAGCTTCACGCTCACGGCCTCCGTGTGGCCCTCGATGACGGGGACGCGGTGGCAGAGGGCGCTCACGAGCATGGGCGCCAACTCCACGTCCCGGCCCGTGAAGCGGCCCAGCATCTTGGGGGTCTCCTCTTCGACCTTGGGCTCCTCGTTGCGGATGAAGGGGATGACGTTGCCGAGGATGTCGAGGCTCGCCACACCGGGGTAGCCCGCCCCGCTGATGGCCTGCATGGAGGTCATCAGGACGGCCTCGATGCCGAAGGCCTGGTGCAGGGGCGCCAGGGCCATCACCAGCACCGTGGCCGTGCAGTTGGCGTTGGTGACGATGCCGCCGGTCCAGCCGTGGTGGTGGCGCTGGACGTCCAGCAAACCCAGGTGGTCCGCGTTCACCTCGGGCACCAGGAGTGGCACCTCGGGCGACATGCGGAAGGCCGCGGCGTTGGAGAACACCATGGCTCCGGCCCGCGCGAAGGCCGGCTCCAGCTCCTTGGCCGGGCCCGTGTCCAGGGCGCTGAAGATCACAGGCGACAGGGCGAACTCCGGCGTCCCCTCGGCCATCACCTGGTCGCCCAGGCCGCCGTAGGGCTCGCCATCGAGGCGCCAGGCGCAGGCATCGCGGTAGCGCTTGCCGGCGCTGCGCTCGCTGGCCGCCAGGTGCTCCACGCGGAAGAGGGGGTGGTTGGCCAGCCGGCGCACGAAGCGCTGGCCCACGACGCCGGTGGCGCCCAGGACGGTGACGGGGATTTTCGTGGACATGGTTCAGTCTCCCAGGAAGTGCAAGGCCAATCGGCGGTTGAGCTCCACGCCCGCCTCCAGCTCGGCGAGAGTGAGGCGCTCCTCCAGCGTGTGGGCCACGCGGATGCTGCCGGGCCCCGCCAGCACCACGGTGCGGTCCGGCACCAGGATCCGCAGGGTGGGGGCATCGGAGCCGAAGGGCATGGCCGCATGGTCGAAGCCGGGAATCTCGGGATAGCGATCCGGCGGCTCGTCCAGACTGAGGGCCACCGTGCCTTCGGGAGGCGCCAGGCGGCGCGCCTCGTCGGCGAAGGTGCTGCCGGGCAGGGTGCGCGCCATGAGCTTGGCTTCCGCCGAGGCGGGCACGGAGTTGAGCGCCTCACCCGCGTGGAGGATGCCCAGGTTCCAGACCTCCGGCCCCAGGGCCGGGTCCACGGGCCGGGGCTGCTCCCGCAGGCGCTGCAGCCAGTCCAGCAGGGGCCAGGTGGCGTTGAGGCCCAGCTCGGGACTGCCGCTGTGGACAGCCCGGCCGGTGCATTGGAGGCAGAGGTGCTGGGCGCCGCGCTGCCCCGTGGCCAGCTTCAGGTCCGTGGGCTCGCCGTTGACCAGGACCTTCAGATCCCGGAGACGATCGGCGAGGCCCAGGGCCGCGGTGGCTCCGGCGCTGTCCGTCTCTTCCCCCACCACCCCCAGCCAGGCCAGGCCCTCGCGGCCTTCGGCCAGCAGGGTCTTCACGGCCCCCAGCTGGGCCACGACCTGGCCCTTGGCGTCGCAGGCCCCGCGGCCATGGAACACATCGCCCTCCAGGCGCGGCGGCAGGTAGGGCGGCACCGTGTCGAGGTGGGTGGAGAAGAGCACCCGCGGTCTGCCCCAGGTGGCCAGCACGTTGGTGCGGCCCTCGGCCACCCGCTGTTCGTGGATCACGGCCCCCAGCCCTGAGAGCAGTGCCCGCAGCGGAACCAACCCCGCATCCTCCCGGCCCGAAGTCGTCTCGCAGGCGCATAGAGGCTGGAGGCTGCTCGCGAGCCAGCTTCGGAGATCAGCGGGGGTGGCGTTCATGGAAACCTCGGCGTGCCGACGGTGCCATCTGGAACGCGGTGGGAAGGCTCCCGCCGCCGCGCCTCAGGCCCTCCACGCCGGGTGACCAGCGCGACAGCCGCCGGGCTTTCGCCTCAACGTCCAGGGGCCGCGCCGATGATTCGCGAACCCTTCGGCGATCCTCCCCTTTCCCGTCGGGTCATCGGGTTCATCGCCCTCGCCGCCGGTACTGATGGGGACCGCTCCTCCATCGGAACCTTCACCATCCCATGCCGGGGGCTTCCTCCGCAACCGGCTACCTGAATTCGGCAAGGAGGGCCTCGCCCCGGGGCCAGGGCCCGTGACCGGAGGCCTGGTTCAGGTGGCCGCAGGGCCCCAGATCCACGAAACGGGCCCTCCAGTCCCCCGCCAGGGCCCGGGCCCTGGCGGGTGCCAGGAACGGGTCATCGGAGGAGGCGGCCACGATGGCCTCGAAGGGCAGCCGGTATCGCGGAACCGGTCCGAACGGCCGCAGGAGCTCCAGGCCATCGGGCCGCTCCACGTCCGCGGGCGCCGCCAGGAGCGCCCCCCGGATCTCCCGGTCGTGGCTCCCGGCCCAGTGGACGATGGCCAGGCACCCCAGCGAGTGGCCCACGAGGATGGGCGGCTCCGTGCAATCGGCGATGGCTTCATCCAGGGCCTCCACCCAGTCCACCTTGTGGGGGAAGTCCCAGTTGGGCATCTCCACCCGGGTGGCCTCGCCCAGGCTGGCCTCCCACAGGCTCTGCCAGTGGCCGGGGCCCGAGTTCTGGTAGCCGGGGACGATCAGGATGGGGGCCATGGAGCACCAGGGGATGGTTCCATGGAACGCCCCCGGGCGCCGGAGTTCAAGCCTTCCCTCAGGGTTTCGGCGGCACCAGGGCATCCGCCAGCTGGCGCACGTAGCCGCTGAGATCGGTCACGGCCCTCACAGCCTTGGGCGTGGCCCGCAGCAGCTGGAAGTAGCCTGCGTAGGCGGCGTAGGCCAGCAGGGCCCGCTGGCGGGCCTCGGTTTCGGTCAGCCCCAGGGCCAGGAAGGCCTCGGCGCCGAACGCCAGCCGGCGCTCCGTGGCCCGCCGGAGGAAGGGCGCCACGCGGGGATCCTCGCCGGAGACCGCCAGGGCGGCGAAGAAGAGGCCGTTCTCCACGTCCTCGAAGGCCGCGAAGAGCAGCACGCGCAGGCGCCGCCGGGGGTCGGTGATGCCCCCGTAGCGGGTCACCACATCCGCGCTCTGGTCCTGCTCCCAGTCCACCAGGGCGGCCCGGATGAGGGCATCCCGGCTGTCGAAGTGCCAGTAGAAGCTCCCCTTCGTGACCCCCAGGACCTGCGCCAGGGGCTCCACCGCCACCGCCGAGACGCCCTCCCGGATGATGAGGGCCTGGGCCGCCTTGACCCAGACCTCGGGGGACAGGGGCGTGGCGGGACGGGGCTTCTTGCGGGGAGCGGGCATGGCGACCTTGACAGGTGACCGGGTCAGCTTACCATACCATACCGTATGGCATCCATACGCAGGCGTATTGAGTCCCAAGATCGGGGAGGTCCCATGCGATCGCCAATCCTGTCCCTTCTCGCGGCCCTGGCGTTGCTGGCCGTGGGCTGCGGCGTCCCCGAGACCGTCCAGCGCCGCAGCAGCCTCTCCGCCTACATGGGGAACAAAGCCCAGCTGCCGGCGGACCCGGGCGCCCCCCCGGCACGCCTCCAGCTCCCCCTGCGTCTGGGCATCGCCTTCGTGCCGGCGGATCCCACCCAGGTCAAGGGCGAGGCCGCCCTGGCCAGTCCGATGGGAGCCCTGGCCCCGGGCCAGGAGCAGGAGCTCCACCAGCAGGTGGTCCGGGTCTTCGAGCAGAAGCCCTGGGCCCAGAGCTTCAAGGTGATCCCCTCCCTCTATCTCACCAAGGGCGGCGGCTTCGACGACCTCGAGCGCGTGGCCCGCAGCTTCGGCGTGGACGTGGTGGCCCTCGTCTCCGTGGACCAGGTCCAGTTCAGCAGCCCCCGCTGGTACGCCTGGACCTACTGGACGCTGGTGGGCGCCTACATGGTGAAGGGCGACAAGAACGACACCACCTCCATGGTGGATGCGGCCGTCTATCACGTGCCTTCGCGCAGCTTCCTCTTCCGGGCCGGGGGCGTGGGCACGGCCAAGGGCAGCTCGACCTGGTCCCGGCGGGAGGAGGCGTTCCGCCAGCAGAGCCGGGAGAGCCTCGGCCTCGCCATGACCCAGCTCTCCACCTCCCTCGACCAGGGCGTGGCCGCCTTCAAGCAGGACCTGATCAAGGGCGCCCGCAGGGATGTGCAGCTGGTGGACAAGGAGGGAAACCCCCTGGGCAGCTCCGCCTATGATCCCACCCGCCGCTGACGCCCGGCCAAGCCCCGTGAGACCCCTGCTCTGCACCCTTCTCGCGATCCTCGGAGGCCTGGGCTGCGCCCGGATCTACCGCCCCGTGACCCTCGCCCCACCACCCGCCGCCCTCCAAGGAGCGGACCTGTCGGGGCAGCTGATCCTCCAGCCCTGGGGGGACAACTCGAGGTACGAGCGGAAGGCCCTCCACGCGAACCTCCGGTTGCTGGTCCTGACTCTGGAGAACACCACCGCCACCGACCTGGAGATCCTGCGGTTGGAGCTCCCGGAGGCGACGACCGCCCTGCGACCTGAGGCTGCGGCGAAACTGGTGAAGCAGCCGAGCCTGGCCTACCTCCTCTACCCCGTGCTCCCGGGCCTGGCCGCCCTGGGCGCCAGCGATCAGGGCGGCTTCGGGCCATCGGATCGGGCCCTGTTGCAGGGGTTCGCCATCCTCGGGGCGTGCATCGGGGTCCCGAACGCCATCATCGCCGCCCAGAGCAACCGGCGCCTGGAGGCCTTCTTCCGCGGGCAGGCCTGGTCCCCGGGGACCCTGGATGCGAACCAGACCCGGCGGGGGCTCGTGTTCCTCCGCTCGCCCGATCCCTACGCCCCACTCCCCGTGCAGGTGGTCTACCGGGGCCCCGCCGGCGAGCGGAGGCTGGCCCTGATCGGTCCGGGCGCGCGGCCGCTCTGAGGGCCCCGGTGGAGGCTAGACTGGAGCTTCGGAGCGCCCCATGTCCCTCGTCATTGCCGGCAAGACCTTCAGCAACCGCCTCGTGCTGGGCACGGGCAAGTACAAGGATTTCGCCACCATGCAGGCCTGCTACCGGGCCGCGCGGGTGGAGATGATCACCCTGGCCGTGCGCCGCTTCGACCTGGGGGCCAAGGGCGAGGACAACATCCTCAACTGGATCCCCAAGGACATCACCCTGCTGCCCAACACGGCCGGCTGTTACACCCGCGAGGAGGCCCTGCGCGTGGCGCGCCTGGCCCGCGAGGCCCTGAACACCGACTGGGTGAAGCTGGAGGTCATCGGCGATCAGAAGTCGCTCTACCCCGACAACGAGGAGACCCTGGAAGCCGCGAAGATCCTCGTGAAGGAGGGCTTCACGGTACTGCCCTACGTCAACGCCGACCCCATCCTCGCCAAGAAGCTCTGCGACGCGGGCTGCGCCGCCGTCATGCCGCTGGGCAGCGCCATCGGCTCGGGCCTGGGCGTGCAGAACCCCATGACCCTCCTGCTCATCAAGGAGGTCGTGGAGGCCTACCAGCTGCCCATGATCGTGGATGCCGGCGTGGGCACCGCCTCCGATGCCGCGCTCGCCATGGAGCTGGGGGCCGACGGCGTGCTGCTCAACACCGCCGTGGCCGAGGCCGGCGAGCCCACCAAGATGGCCCAGGCCATGGACCACGCCGTGATCGCCGGGCGGCTCGCCTTCGAGAGCGGCCGCATGCCCAAGCGCCTCTACGCCAGCGCCAGCAGCCCCGTGGCGGGCGTGGTGGGTCGCTAGGCACCGTCCCCATGCCCGACTTCGACCTCACCCCCCTGGAATGCCGCGTCCTCGGCTGCCTGCTGGAAAAGCAGCTCAGCACCCCGGATGTCTATCCCCTCTCCCTGAACACGCTGGTCAATGCCTGCAACCAGTCCAGCAACCGCGAGCCCGTGGTGGCCGTGACGGACGCGGAGGTGCAGGCTGCCGTGGATTCCCTCATCGCGCGGGGCCTCGCGGAGCACTGGCCGGGCCGCGTGCTGAAGGTCGCCCACACGGCCAAGCCCACCTGGAACCTCTCCGTCCAGGAGGCGGCCCTGCTGGCGGAGCTGCTGCTGCGGGGCCCGCAGACGCCGGGCGAGCTCCGCACGAACACCCGCCGCATGTATGTCTTTCCCGATCTGGCGGAGCTGGAGGGCTGCCTGGCGGCGCTGATGGAAGCCGAGCCGCCCCTGGCTGTGCGGCTGGCCCGGGCCCCCGGGGCACGCGAGGCCCGGGTGGCGCACCTGCTCTCGGGCCCGGTGTCGGCCGAGGCGGCTCCCGCCAGGCCCACCGTTCCAGCCGCTCCTAGCCTGGTGGAGCAGCTCGAAGTCGAGGTCGCCTCGCTGCGCGAAGACCTCGCGGACCTGCGCCAGGCCTTCGAGGCCTTCAAGGCCCAGTTCTAGAGGTCGCGGAACGCCACCTGGAGGGCGCGGAGGCCCTCCACCAGGTCGCCGCGGCGGGCGGGCTCCACCTGGAGCACCAGATGGAAGGGCTGGGGAGCCAGGTCCTCCGCCGCATCCGCCAGGACGGCCATCAAGGTCACGCCATCGTCCGGAGGCGCGTCCTGGAGCAGCTGATCCGCTTCCAGGATCAGAAAGGCGCCGCCCTCGGGCAGGTCCGAGAGGCAGTCCCGCAGGCTGTCCCAGGTGCCGCCGAAGTGCGGTGGGAACTGGGCCGCGGCGGCCCACTCATCCATGAGCCCCGCACGGGTTCGCATGCGGCTTCCCCGCAGCCAGCGGAGCGGGCGGTCCTGCCCGGCCGGCGCGGCGTCCACCAGGGCGGAGGGGGCGCCGGACCACACGTGCACGCGCGGGCGCTGGGTCGAGGTGAGGAAAGACCAGTCCACGTCTCGGGCCATCACTTCACCTCGATGAAGGTGCGGTAGTGGTCCGCGGTGTACCAGACCCGGCCGTCGCTCCCCGTGACCAGCCGTTCGGCCCCACGGTTGCGGCCCTCGGCCTTGGGATGCACATCCCACTCCCGGTACTCGATGCGCTTGCGGCGGGTGTCGTAGCGGGGCAGCACGCCTTCATAGTTTCCGAAGATGCGCCCGCCCACGTAGCCCGGCGGGGCGTAGCCGTGCTGGCGGATGTAGGCCAGGGTCTCGCGGGCATGGACCGGAACCGCATCCTTCGGAGCCGTCTGGACCTGGGCCTGGGTCTGGGGCTGGACCGGGGGGGCCGCCTCCGGGCCGCAGGCCACTGGCGCCAGCAGGGCGGCCAGGGCGACCAGGCCGCCGGCCAGGTGCGCGAGGGTCCTCCGCCAAAGCGTCATGCAGCCTCCTGGGAAGCGGGGAACAAGTGTACTGCTACCCAGGCTGGTTCGCGGTGGTGATGGTCTCGAGCCCGTGGGCGCCGGGTCCCGTTTCCGCCCGCCGCAACAGGTACGCGAAGAGGAAGCCGAAGAAGCCCAGGCTGCTGAAGATCCACATGCCCAGTCGGTAGCCGGCCGGGTGTCCAGCGCTCGCCAATGCGTGGTCGTTGGCCCAGCCGATGAGGAAGTTGAAGCCAGCCAGGCCCACGTTCTGGATGAGGGTCATCAGCCCGTAGGCCGTGCCCAGCTTCTCCTCCGGCACCAGGTAGGCCACCGAGGGCCACATGACCGCGGGGATGAGGCTGAAGGCGATGCCCATCATGGCCATGGGCACGAAGAGGCTCACGTGGGTGTAGGCCATGAGCAGGTAGACGGGGATCAGCAGCAGGCTCCCCAGCATCATGAACAGCGCCCGCTTGCCCACGCGATCCACCATGAGGCCGAAGAGCGGCGTGCCGATCATGGCGAAGAGGGTGAGCATCGAGGACAGGAAGCCGCCGGTCTCGCGGCTCACGCCATGGGCGTCCTGGAAGAACTTCACGGCGAAGGTCTGGAAGGGGAAGATGCCGCTGTAGAAGGTGATGCACAGGGCCACCACGTACCAGTAGGTGGGGGTGAACTTGAAGAGGTCGCCCCACACCACCTTGTCCGTGCCACCCTGCCCGCCCAGGGCGTAGCGCTTGGCGGCCCCGTTTTCCATGAGCCAGTAGATGCCCGCCGCAATGACACACACCGCGCCGAAGACCGTGGCGATGAGCAGGGGCGTCCGCCAGGAGCCGAAGGCCCAGCGGGCCCAGGTGGGACTGTTCAGAGCCGCGAAGGAACCCAGCCGGGCGATGAGCAAGTTGATGCCGAAGGCGAAGCTCAGCTCCTTGCCGCGGAACCACTGGGCCACCGCCGCCGTGACCGCCACGATGAGGCTTTCGGCGCCGAGACCGAAGACCAGGCGGCCCGAGGCCATGACCCACAGCTTCGGGCTCAGGGCCGTGAGGAGGGCCCCCAGGAAGCAGAGGACGCCGAAGATGAAGGTGGCCTTCTTCACGCCGATGCGGTCGATGAGGATGCCGCCGATGAGCACCATCACGATGTTGGGCACGCTGTAGATGCCCTGGAGCAGGCCGATGTTGGCGTCCGAGAAGCCCAGCTGCTTCTGGAGTACGTCCGCCAGGGGGCTGATGGCGTCGTAGACGTAGTAGTTGCCGAACATCGCCAGGCTGATCACCACCAGGACCAGCCACCGGAAGGCGGGCGGAGGTGGTGGAAGGGTACGGAGGGGGGTTTCGGAGGCCATGCAACTCCCGGAGCGTTTCCCCCGATGGTGACAGGGCCGGCTTTGAACCTCTAAATGGAATTGATTCTCGTAAAAATTCATAACACTTAACAGGGCTGTTTTGCCTTCTGGCACCTAGGATTCATCCACGCACCTCAGTCCTTGTCATCCCCATCCACCCATCTGGAGCTCAAGCTCCCTGGAGGTCATCATGCCGTCCCGTCTCGCCCTTCGCCTCGCGGCCGCCGCCCTGCTGGTGGTACCCGCCTTCGCCGCCCGTCCCGTGGACAGCGCCATCGCCGACGAGGCCCGTCGTCACCTGGACGCCCGCGTCTTCCAGCTGGGCCTGGACCGGAACGCCGGCTTCGCCACCAAGAACGTGTTCGAAGAGGCCACCGGCGAGGCCCACGTCCGCATGAACCAGTTCTACAAGGGCGTCCGCGTCTTCGAGGGCGAGACCATCGTGCACATGAAGGGCGGCGCCATCACCGGCCGCACGGATGCGCTGGTCCGTGGCCTCAGCCTGAACGTCACCCCCACCCTCGGTGCCTCGGAAGCCATGGCCGCAGCCCACCAGGTCCTGGCCCCCAAGGGCGCCTACGCCAGCACCCCCACCTCCGAGCTGGTGGTCGCCACCGTCGGCCGGCCCACCCTGGCCTACCACGTCCACACCGAGCTGGAGAACGGCGCCGAGGAGACCTGCCACACCGACTTCCTCGTGGACGCCCACAGCGGCGCCATCCTGGAGCAGTGGAGCACCCTCCACACCGTCACCGGCACCGGCAACTCCCAGTATTCCGGCACGGTCGCCATCAACACCACGGCCAACGGCGCCGCCTACGACCTGCGCGACACCGTCCGCGGCATGAACTTCGCGACCTACAACCTCAACCACGGCACCACCGGCACCGGCACGCTCTATAACGATGCCGACAACACCTGGGGCGACGGCGCCAACTACGTCGCCGGTGGCAGCACCAGCAACGCCAACGGCCAGACCGCGGCCGTGGACGCCCACTACGGCGTGGGCCTCACCTACGACTTCTACAAGAACATTCTGGGCCGCAACGGCATCGACGGCCTCGGCACCGCCACCTACAGCCGCGTGCACTACAGCAACGCCTATGACAACGCCTTCTGGTCCGACAGCTGCTTCTGCATGACCTACGGCGACGGTTCCTCCTTCAAGTCCCTCGAGTCCATCGACGTGGCCGGCCACGAGATGAGCCACGGCGTCATGGCCAAGACCGCCAACCTCACCTACCGCGGCGAGTCCGGCGGCCTGAACGAAGCCAACTCCGACATCTTCGGCACCATGGTCGAGTTCATGGCCCACGGCGGCGGCACCACCACCGTGCCCAACTACACCAACATCACCTCCACCATCAACGTCTACTGGACCGGCACCACCACCCCCACGCCCTCCACCTCCAAGGCCGTGCCCGCCGCCAACTACTACATCGGGGAGCAGCTCGCCACCGCCAGCTACTACCGCCCCCTGCGCTTCATGCACAAGCCCAGCCTGGACGGCAAGAGCCCGGATGCCTGGTCCAAGAGCCTCGGCCGCCTCGACGTCCACTACAGCTCCGGCGTGGCCAACCACTTCTTCTTCCTGCTGTCCCACGGCAGCCAGGTCGACAGCTTCTCCGATGGCATCCAGTCCCCCATGGCCAACGGCGTCACCGGCATCGCCGGCCTCGGCAACGACAAGGCCACGCGCATCTGGTATCGCGCCCTGACGGTCTACATGACCAGCAGCACCAACTATGCCGGCGCCCGGGTGGCCACCCTGAATGCCGCCACGGACCTCTACGGGGCCGGCTCGGTGGAATACAACACGGTGAACACCGCCTGGAAGGCCGTGAACGTCCTGTAGTCTCGATCCTTCCACCCCCAGCGCCCCGGTTTCCGCCGGGGCGCTGTCGTGTGGGGCCGCCCTTCCCCCCGGAAGGCCCCTGGCCGATAGTGGTGCATGATGACCGTCTCCACCCGGCGCACCTGCCCCAGCTGCCAGACCCGCCTTTCCGCCCTCGCGGCGGAGTGCCCGGAGTGCGGCCTGACCCTGGCACCGCCGAAACAGGGGCGGCCCATGCTCTTCCAGGCCTCCGCCCTGGCCCAGGTGTCCCTCGAGGCCCCTCCCCGGGCCCTGACGGCCCCCGCCCTGGGCCGCGTGGCGGCCGTGGCGGTGGAGGTGGCCCCGGAGGAACTGGCGCGGCCCGACGTCGCGGCCCCCTCGCCTGGACCCGCACCCCACGGCCAGGCGGCCCTGGGCTTCCAGGAACCAGTCTCGAGCTTCTGGCCCCTGGTGAAGGTCGAGGCCACCGAAGCCCTCCTGCTCCTCCTGGTCCAGGGCCTGGCGCTGACCCTTCCGGCCTGGGCCCTGGGAGTCTCCCCCACCCGGCTCCTGGCCGGGGCCTGGCCCTTGGTGGTGCCCTATCTCCTGGCCGTGTCCTGGATCCTCTTCATGGCCCCCCTGGCGCTCACGGGGCAGTCGCCCCTCATGGCCGCCTTCGGGGTGACGCTCCCCGAGAACTCCCCCGAGCGGCGGATGGCCTTCTCGCTGGTTCACCTGCTGTCGGTACTCTGCTTCCCCCTCAGCTTTCTCTGCATGGTGCTGGACCCCCGCCACCGCACCCTGGGGGAGCTGCTCAGCGGTCAGGAGCTGCTGGCCCGCCCCACGGGCCGGATGCGCTGAGTCCTAATCGGGCAGGTGCATGGGCACGGACGTGACGATCACGTCCTCCTTCAGCAGCAGGGCCGCCTTGATCCGCAGGGCGCTCTGGTTGTGCAGGAACTGCTGCCACCACTTGTGGGTGATGAACTCCGGCAGGATGACCGTGATGGCCAGCTCCGGCTCGGCGAGGCGGAGGCGGTCCACCTCCTCCAGGATCGGCTCCACGATCTTGCGATAGGGGCTGGGGACGCAGCGCAGGGGGACCCCCATGCCGTAGATGGTCCAGTCGGCCCGCAGCTTCTCGATGGCACGGCTCTCCCGCGTGCCATCGGCGCCCAGATCCACGGTCAGGGCCTCCACCCGGTCGCCGGCGATGAGGCGGCCGTAGAGCAGGGCCTGCACCACCCCGCGGTGGATGCCATTCACCAGCACCAGGGCGTGGTGCTTGGTGGGGAGGAAGGCGTCCGTGCGGCTCGCCGCCAGCTTGGACTTCACGCCCACGTAGTGCCGGCGGATGTTGAAGTGGACCACCACCAGCACGGGCACCAGCAGGATCACGATCCAGGCGCCGTGGATGAACTTCGTGATGGCGATGTCCAGCAGCACCACGCAGGCGGTGATGGCGCCCAGGCCGTTGATGGCCGCCTTCAGGTGCCAGTGCGTCCCCCGGACCTTCCGCCAGTGCATCACCATGCCCGTCTGGCTGATGGTGAAGCCCATGAACACGCCTGCCGCGTAGAGGGGCAGCAGGATGTCCGTGTTGGCGTGGAAGGTCCAGACCAGGAGCCCCGAGAAGAAGAAGAGGATCAGGATGCCGTTGGAGAACACCAGGCGGTCGCCCTGGCTGGCGAACTGCCGGGGCAGGAACCCGTCCCGTGCCTGGAGGGCCGCCAGGCGGGGGAAGTCGGCGAAGGCGGTGTTCGCGGCCACCACCAGGATGGCGAAGGTGAACCCCTGGACCACGTAGTAGACCAGCTTGGGGAGGCCGTGGCTGACATCCCCCAGGATGGCCTTGTTCAGCTTGGACAGCAGCGTCTCCGCGACCACCGCGGGATCCGCGCTGTGCTGGTAGGTCACCCCGAACCGGTGGGCCAGGAGGGTGATCCCCAGGAACATGACCGCCAGGAGGCCCACCATCCAGAGCATGGTCTTGGCCGCGTTGGGGCCGGCGGGGTCGCGGAAGGCCGTGGTGCCGTTGCTGATGGCCTCCACCCCGGTCAGGGCGGTGCAGCCGGCGCTGTAGGCCCGCATGAACACCCACACCATGGTCAGGCCCGCCAGGTGGGAGCCCTGCTGGGCCGCCTGCTGGACCTGGACCGGGCTGGGCCCGCCGGCGAAGAGTAGTTTCAGGGTCCCGTAGCCCAGCAGCAGGAAGATGCTGATGACGAACCCGTAGGTGGGGATGGCGAACAGGGCCCCGCTCTCCTTGACGCCCCGCAGGTTCATCAGGGCGATGAAGCCGATGGCCACCAGCGTCAGGGAGACATTGTGGCCCTCCAGGGCGGGCAGGGCCGCCGTGATGGCCGCCACGCCCGAGGAGACGGACACGGCCACCGTCAGGATGTAGTCGAGCAGCAGGGAGGCGCCCGCCGTCAGGGCCGCCAGGTCGCCCAGGTTCTCCATGGCGACGATGTATGCCCCGCCCCCCCCGGGATAGGCGAGGATCGTCTGCCGGTAGCTGACCGCCAGGATGGCCAGCAGCCCCACGATGCCCAGGGCCACCGGGATGGACCAGCCGAAGATCGCGTGGCCCACGGCGCCGGCGAGGATCCCGGCGCCCGCCGCCTGGATGAGCGATCCCGACAGGGAGGCCATGATCTCCTGGGTGGCGTAGGCCACCGAGGACAGCGCGTCGGAGCTGAACACCGCCAGGGCGATGGGATTGCTGATCTTGGTGTGCTGGGTCTCTTCGCTGGACAGCCGCCGCCCCAGCAGGATCCGCCTCAAGCTCTGCATCCGTGTCTCCCGGACAGAAAGCTACTCCAGTATGGGCTCGAGGTGGTAGGGGATCGAGATGACCACGGTCTTGGGCTTCATGAGCAGGGTGGTCTTGATGCGCCAGGCGGTCTGGTTGTGCAGGAGGTTGGCCCACCAGTGGCCCGTGACGAACTCCGGCAGGATCACCGTGATGGTGTACTCCGGTTCCACGCGGCGCATGCGGTCCAGCTCCTCCACGATGGGCTCCACGATCTTGCGGTAGGGGCTGCGGATGGAGCGGAGGGGGATGCCTTCGCAGTAGCGGGGCCAGTCCGAGCGCAGCCGCTCCAGGGCGGCGCTGTCGCGCCCGTTCTCGTCGGGGAAGTCCACGGTGAGGGCCTCCACCTCGCCGTGGTCCGCGATGACCTTGGCGTAGTTCAGGGACTGCACCACGCCGGAGTGGATGCCCGAGACCAGCACCACCACCCGGTTCTTGCGGGGGCTGATGAAGTCGGCGCGGCTGCCCGCCAGGATCGACTTCACCCGGATGTAGTGGCGGTGGATGTTGAAGAAGCCCATCACCATGACGGGCAGCACCAGCACCACCACCCAGGCACCGTGGGTGAACTTCGTCACGATGATGACCGCCATCACGACCAGGGTCGTGAGGGCGCCGGCCCCGTTGATGACCGACTTGAGGGCCCAGCGCTGCCCGCGCAGCTTGAGCCAGTGCCTGACCATGCCGGTCTGCGACAGGGTGAACCCCAGGAACACGCCCACGGCGTACAGCGGCAGCAGGTGGTGCTCACGGGCGTTGAAGATCCACAGCAGCACGCCCGACATGAACGACAGGATGAAGATGCCGTTCGAGAACACCAGGCGGTCGCCCTGGCTCGCGAACTGCCGGGGGAGGAAGCCGTCCCGGGCCATCATGGCCGCCAGGCGGGGGAAGTCCGCATAGGCGGTGTTCGCGGCGAGGCAGAGGATCAGCATCGTGAAGGCCTGCATGACCAGGTAGGTCACATGGGGAAGGCCGGGGCCGTTCCCGAGAATCCTGTGCTCCAGCATGGAGAGCAGGGACTCGCCTTCGCCGGTGTACATGATGCCGAAGTGGTTGGACAGCCAGGTGATGCCCAGGAACATGGCACCGAGCATCAGCACCATGGCCACCATGGTCTTGCCCGCGTTCCGCGCCGTGGGCTCCCGGAAGGCAGACACGCCGTTGGAGATGGCCTCCACGCCGGTCAGGGCCGTGCAGCCCGCGCTGTAGGCCTTCATGAACACCCAGATGGCCAGCCAGCCCGGGAGGGGCGGCGCGGCCACCGCGTGGTGCTCGCCAACGGACACGCCGCCTGCGAAGTAGCGCCAGAACCCCAGGCCGATGATCGCGAACATCGAGATCACGAACCCGTAGGTCGGCACGGAGAACACCGCGCCGCTCTCCTTGACACCCCGCAGGTTGATCAGTCCGATGAGGGCCACCACGGCGAGCGCCAGGGCCACCCGGTGGGCGTCGGCCGCGGGAAAGGCGCTGGTGATGGCCGTAACGCCGGCGGAGACGCTCACCGCCACCGTCAGCACGTAATCCACCAGCAGCGAGGCGCCCGCCACCTGGGCCGGCACCTCGCCCAGGTTCTCCTTGGCCACGATGTAGGCGCCGCCCCCGCTGGGGTAGGCGAAGATGGTCTGCCGATAGCTGATGGTGAGGATCGTCAGCAGCAGGACGATGCCCACGGCCACGGGCCAGGACCAGGACAGCACGGCCGGTCCGAAGGCCGCCATGGCCATGTAGGGCCCGAGCACGGCCATGATCTCGCCGGTGGCATAGGCCACGGAGGAGAGCGCGTCCGAGCTGAACACCGCCAGGGCCACCGGGTTGCTGATGCGGGCTTCGTGGCTCTCTTCGCTGGCGAGGCGGCGGCCCAGCAGGAAGCGTCGGACATTGGCCATCTTCGGGGCTCCAGGTTCAGCGGGCCATCAGCCAGAGGCCGGATAGGGTCGCGGCAAGCCCCACCAGCTTGGAGGGCTGGAGCTGCTCGCGGAAAAGAAAAAAGGCCAGCAGGGCGACCAGGACGAAGTTGGCGTTCATGACCCCGATGGCCACGGCGGTCTTGGCTCCGCGGGCGAAGCTTTCATTCACCAGGATCAGGGCCGCGGCGGTGCAGACGCCGGCCACCAGGCCCCAGGCCACGGCGCCAGAGGACCCGCCGGGGCGGCCCCGCCACAGCCAGTAGGCGACAGCCAGGGGCACCTCCCCGATCACCACCCAGAAGAGGACGGCCGCCGGGCTGAGTCCCCGCTGCCCGGCGGCCTTCATGCCCAGATTGCCCAAGCCCATGAGAACCATCGATGCCAATGCCCAGCCAAACCACGCCATACCCATCACACTCCAAGGGAACCCATTATGGCGGTTGCCGCCGCCTGTGGGGACAAGGGTTGACGGACGCCACAGGCATTTTCGCCCTCCGTTCGGGCGGAGGCGGCTCACCCACCACCCGGGAGGATGGCTTGGCCATTCCCGGGTGTTACGGGAAACTGGAGGGCCAGGAGGCCCGATGGCCCGTTTCTCCAAGCGTGTGGGCCGCGAAGTCCTCGAAGGCCACCCCCGCCTGCCCGAGTGGATCACCAAGGAGCGGGTGAAGCTCGGCGACCTGCACGGCATGAAGACGGGGCTGCGTGATTCTCACCTGCACACGGTCTGCGAAGAAGCCCGCTGCCCCAACCGCACCCACTGCTTCACCCACGGCACCGCCACCTTTCTGCTCATGGGCGAGGTCTGCACCCGGGCCTGCGGCTTCTGCAGCATCCAGAGCGGCAAGCCCCGTCTCCTGGACCCCCACGAGCCCCAGGAGACCGCCGAGCGCGTGGCGACCCTGAACCTCCGCTTCGCCGTGCTCACCTCGGTGAACCGCGACGACCTGCCGGACGGCGGCGCCGCCCACTTCGCCGAGACCGTCCTGGCCATCCGCCGTCGCAACCCGGGGGTGGGCGTCGAAGTGCTGGTGCCGGACTTCCTGGGCGACCTGGACGCCGTGGCCCGGGTGGTAGCCTCAGGCCCCGCCGTCTTCAACCACAACACCGAGACCGTGCCCAGCCTCTACCCCGAGGTGCGGCCCGCGGGCCGGTTCGAGCGCAGCCTCCGCGTGCTGGCCCACGCGAAGGCGCTGGGGACGGCCCTGTATGGCCCATCCTTCCGCTCGAAGAGCGGGCTCATGCTCGGGCTCGGTGAAACCGAGTCCGAGCTTTTGACCACCTTCCAGGCCTTGGCCGAAGCGAAGGTGGACATCCTCACCCTAGGCCAGTACCTGCGCCCCACCCGCCACCAGCTGCCCGTGAGGCGCTACGTGCCCCCCGACGAGTTCGCGGCCCTGGGCGCCAAGGCCAAGGCCTTCGGCTTCCAGACCGTCTACGCCGGCCCCCTCGTGCGCTCCAGCTTCAACGCCCACGAGGTTTCGGCTATGGAGGGCATCAGCATCGCCTGAGGCGCCCCGGCCATCAGGGTCAACCGACCTTGCATGGGTGAGCCTGCCGGCGGCTGGAACGTTCACGGCATGGCGGCGGGGTCTTTAGCGAGCCTTCGACGCTATGAGTGCCTGGAGCGGATGGTGCTCCACTCGAACCTCGTTCCCGATGTGGATGGTCAGCAGGTCTTCCGCGCCCTGCAGGGGTCCCCTGTAGGTCGTACGGGTCTGCGCCAGGACCCGCGCCGTATTGGGCGCGTGGGAGTAGACCGCCAGGCGGGGCGCCACACGGCGGAATACCGTGCCCGCCTGCTCGGGCGTCGTGTGGTGCGCGATGATCGCGTCGATGATGGCCGGGCTTGGGCGATCCGGCCGGGTGCGGAGCATCTCCGGGTCGATGGCCTCATGGATCAGCACATCGACCCCCCGCGCGTGGCGTATGAGGTTCTCCGAGACACGCGTATCGCCGGACAGCAGGACCGAACGGCCGCCGTAGTCGACGCGGTAGCCGAACGCCGGCCCCACCACACCGTGATCGACGAGAAAAGCGGTCACCCTCAGCCCGTTCTCGTCCAAAACGACACCCTCCTCCTTGATGTCGTGGCTCACCACCGTAATGCCGGCAGCAGGAAAGTGCTCATCGACATCACGCCGCACGTGGATGTCGAAGGCGAAGGCCTGCTGCAGGTGACTCATCATGTCGCGGGTGCCAGCCGGCCCCCACACCGCCAGCGGCACAGCGCGCCGCCCGGCCGCCCAGCCGACCAGCAAGAGATCCGGGAGCTGGATCACGTGGTCCGAGTGCAGGTGTGTGAGGAATACCCGCGAGACCGAGCCGATCGGAATGCCGGCCTGCGCCAGCCGCAGGGTCGCCCCCCGACCGCAGTCGAAGAGCAGGCGCTGCCCGCCCGCCTCGACGAGGATGCTCGCGCCGTACTGCTCCTGGTTGACCATTGGTCCCACGCCCGTGCCAAGCAGGACGACCTTGAGGCTTTCGGGCTGTGGCGCGATCGGGGGTGCCGCCGAAGGGGCGGTCTGTGCCGGTGGGACCCCGGCCGCGCGGGCGACGAGGTTCGGGACAAGGGCTGCAAACACCTGGGCCACAAGAAAGACACCGATGGCAGACGCGTGGTGCTTGGTCATCGGGGCTCCCCGGGGTGGACCGGTGCAATTCAAGGTGCCTTGCCGCCCGTCTTGCCGGCATGGGGCAGTGTGGTGCCCGGCGGTCCAAGCCGCAACCGCGTAGGGAATACACCTTCTGGGTGAGGCCCGTCCTCGCGGGTCCCGGCGGCCCTCAGCCCCGCCTTGGCTCCACGACGATGGCCACCGGTTCGGCGGGACAGGCGAAGACGCATAGTCCGCAGCCCGTGCAGACGTCCGCATCCACCACGGGATGGCCCAAGGCCTCGCCCTCCCGGGGCGCGGTGATCCGGATGGCCTCTTCCGGGTAGGGACAGCGGTCCACGCAGACGCGGCAGGCCCGGGGTTCCCGGTCCAGGTCGCCCCAGGTGACGCAGAGGCTGGGCTTTACGCGGGCGGTGCCCATGCGCACGGCCTTCGGCCCTTCGAGCACGGTGCCGTCCTTCAGGACGAGCCGGGGCCACACCAGGGCCTCGTCGTCGCACTCCGCGATGCAGGGCAGCGTGGTGCAGAGGAAGCAGGGGATGCTCCTCGGATCGAGGTAGGGGGTCTTCAGGCCCAGGCCGGCGCTGGGCCCGGCCTTGAGGATGGCGTTTTCGGGGCAGGCCCGCATGCACTTGTCGCAGCGGGTGCACTTGGTGAGGAACTCCAGCTCGTCCAGGGCCCCCGGGGGGCGCAACAGCTTCGGCCCCAGGTTCGTCACCGCCTCCTCGACGCGGTTCGCTACGAAGCCCGCGAAGAGGGTCCCCAGGGACTTGAAGAAGTCGCCGCGTTCCTGGGGTTCCTCGAGCTTCTTGGCCATTGTTCCTTCAGTTCATCAGTCCATCAGCCCCAGCACCCGCATGGCGGGCCGCAGGGTGCCCCACAGCACCGGGTCAAAGCCCAGGGTGAGGACCGCGGCCTTCCCATCGCTGGCGAGGTCCAGGTGGGCCAGCAGGTCCGCGCTCACCGCCACGTCCCGGGAGCTGGGCGGGGCGGCCACCCAGGCCACGCCGGCCGGGGCGGCCTTTTTGGCCAGGGCCTTCCCCTCCGCCGCGCGGACCTGGAGGATCAGCAGATCGCCGTGGAAGGAGGGCACCCGGATCTCCATGAGGCGGCCCTTGCCCGCGACGGGCGCGACGGGCACCACCTCAAAGGCCTGGCGGTAGCCCAGCTTGACCAGGTCGGGATCCTCGCCGTTGAGGACCGCCAGGGTCTGCTCCACGAGGCCGTCCAGGCCCCGGTCGCCCATCCAGGCCACGGAGCGCAGGTGGGTCCCGCCCACCTCGCCCAGCCCCTCGACCAGGGAGGGCAGGAGGGCCAGCACCTGCTCCAGGGCCGGGCGGCCCCGCAGCGACTTGGCGCCCTGGGGCCAGGGCCCGACCAGGGGCATGGGATCGACCCTGGCCTCGGGCTCGGAGCGGAGATCCAGGATGCGGCCGGGGAAGCCCTCCAGCAGGTCCAGGTCGGGCGTGTCCGCCAGGATCACCGCATCCAGCCCCTCCAGCAGGAGGCGGCTCGGCGCAAAGACCACCAGATCGCCCACCTCCTCCTCCACGGTGAGGGCGCCGATGGACAGGGGCAGCACGGAGGCGTCCCGGGCCTCCAGGGCCCCCACGAGTTCGCGGCCCAGCAGGGTCTGGGCGCCGATGACGGCGAGTTTCAGCATGTCAAAACCTTTCGATGTCAGACGCGGACGGCGGCCTCGTCGGCCGGGGCATGGTCGTTCAGGGCGGCGGCCACGGGGCCCGCCAGGAAGCGACGCACCTGGTCCCCGGCGCGGCCGGTGAACCGGCTCGCATCCAGGAGGGCCGCCAGTTCCTGTTCCGTCATGGCCCAGGCTGGATCGGCGGCCAGGAGCTGCAGCAGCTCGTTGGGCCGGCCCTCGGCCTTGATGCGGCGACCCGCCTCCAGGGCCGCGACCCGGAACCGTTCGTGGAGATCCTGACGATCGCCCCCCCGCTTCACGGCTTCCATGAGCAGCACCTCGGCGGCCATGAAGGGCAGCTCCTGGGCGAGCCGGGCCTCGATCATCCTCGGGTAGACCACGAGGCCCGAGGCCACGTTGCGGAAGAGCACCAGGATGGCGTCCGCGGCCAGCAGGCCCTGGCTGATGGTGAGGCGCCGGTGGGCGCTGTCGTCCAGGGTGCGCTCCATCCACTGGCTGGCGCTGGTCTGGTAGCTGGAGGGCATGAGCCCGAGCACGAAGCGGGCGAGGCTGTTGATGCGCTCGGAGCGCATGGGATTGCGCTTGTAGGGCATGGCGCTGGAGCCGATCTGCTTCGACTCGAAGGGCTCCTCGACCTCTTTGAGGTGCTGGAGCAGGCGCAGGTCGCAGGCGAACTTCGACGCCGAGGCCGCGATGCCGCAGAGCACCTGGCCGATGCGGTCCTCCAGCTTGCGGGTGGCCGTCTGGCCGCTGACAGGGATGGCCGGGAAGCCCACCTTCTCGCAGAAGCGCTGTTCCAGGGCCTCCACCTGGTCGCCATCACCTTCGAACAGCTCAAGGAAGCTGGCCTGGGTGCCCGTGGTGCCCTTCACGCCGCGCACGGGCGTGGTGCGGATGAGGTGGTCCAGGTCCTCCAGGTCCAGCAGCAGGTCCTGAATCCACAGGGTGGCGCGCTTGCCCACGGTGGTGGGCTGGGCGGGCTGGAAGTGGGTGAAGCCGAGGGTGGGCTGGTCCTGCCACTGGGCCGCAAAGGCCGACAGGGCGGCGATCACGTCCTGGAGGCGGCGGCGGAGCAGGAGGAGGGCCTCCTGGGCGACGAGCAGGTCCCCATTGTCCGTGACGAAGCAGCTGGTGGCACCCAGGTGGATGATGGGCCGGGCGCCGGGAGCCTGCTCGCCCCAGGCGTGGATGGCGGCCATGACGTCGTGGCGCAGGGCGGATTCATGCTTCGCGATGGCGTCCAGGTCCACCTGGTCCTGGGTGGCCTTCAGTTCCGCGATCTGGGCCTTCGTCACCGGCAGGCCCAGCTCGGACTCGGCCTCCGCCAGGGCGACCCAGAGCCGGCGCCAGACCCGCTGGCGGTAGAGCGGCGACAGCAGGCGCACCATGGCCCGGCTCGCGTAGCGGCTGGCCAGGGGGTGCTCGAAACGCTCCAGCTCGGGACCGTCGTGGGGCGGAAGGAAGGGCATGGGAACTCCGGCCCACCAGTGTCTCACAGGCTCCGACCTGTGATCCGGCTCACGAAGAGGGCTCCATGCCGCTCGCGGACCGCGGCTAGGATAGGGGCATCACCCTGGAGCCTCCCCCATGTACGAAGTGATCCGCTCTTCCGATCCCGCTGTGTTCCAGGCCCTGGAGCTGGAGGTGCAGCGCCAGCGGCACCACCTGGAACTCATCGCGTCGGAGAACTACGCCTCCCGGGCCGTCATGCAGAGCATGGGTTCCCACTTCACCAACAAGTACGCGGAAGGCTACCCGGGCAAGCGCTACTACGGCGGCTGCAGCCAGGTGGACATCGTCGAGAACCTCGCCCGGGACCGCGCCAAGCAGATCTTCGGCGCCGAGCACGCCAATGTGCAGCCCCACAGCGGCGCCCAGGCCAACATGGCGGTCTACCTGGCGGCCCTCAAGCCCGGCGATACGGTGATGGGCCTCGATCTGGCCCACGGCGGCCACCTCACCCACGGCCACCCCCTGAACAGCTCCGGCATCCTCTACAAGTTCGTGCCCTACCACGTCCGCAAGGAGGACGAGCGGGTGGACATGGACGAGGTCCGCGACCTGGCCCGGCAGCACAAGCCGAAGATGATCGTGGTGGGGGCTTCGGCCTACAGCCGCACCTGGAACTTCCCCCTCTTCCGGGAGATCTGCGACGAGGTGGGCGCCCTGCTCATGGTCGACATGGCCCACATCGCCGGCCTGGTCGCCACGGGCCACCACCCCAGCCCCGTGCCCCACGCGGATTATGTCACCACCACCACCCACAAGACCATGAGGGGCCCCCGCGGTGGCATGATCCTCTGCAAGTCCCAGTACGCCAAAGACTTGGATCGCGCCGTCTTCCCCGGTGTCCAGGGCGGGCCCCTCATGCACGTCATCGCCGCCAAGGCCGTGGCCCTCCACGAGATCATGCAGCCCGACTTCAAGGCCTACAGCGGCCAGGTGATCCGCAATGCCCACGCCCTGGCCAAGGGCCTGCAGGAGCGCGGCTGGCGCATCGTCAGCGGCGGCACGGACAACCACCTCTTCCTCGTGGACCTGCGCGACCACGACCTGCTGGGCCATGAGGCCGAAGCCTGCCTGCACCGGGCCGGCATGACCACCAACAAGAACGGCATCCCCTTCGATCCCAACCCCCCCCTCAAGCCCTCCGGCGTGCGCCTGGGCAGCCCCGCCCTCACCACCCGCGGCATGAAGGAGGAGGAGATGGACCAGATCGCCCGCTTCTTCGACGTCACGCTCCGGCACCGGGGCGACGAGAGCACCTTCGCCCGCATCCGGCAGGAGGTCTTCCACCTCACGGATCAGTTCCCCATCCCCGAATAGTCCCTCCCGCCTCGGCTACCGCCAAAACGCCCTGCGTTTTGGCGGTATGTTTTTCAAGGGGGGGATGTGGTCGCTGACGGGCTGTTCGTGTACGGGTCCCTGCGGGAGGGCGGGTCGAACCACGCCTGGCTGATGCGGACCCACCCGGAGGGGCTGACCCAGGCCTGGGTGGCGGGGCGGCTCTTCCACCTGCCGGCCGGCTACCCTGCCCTGGTGCCGGGACCCGAGCCCCCGGACCCGCCCCCGGGGAGGGGTTGGGTCCGGGGCGACTTCGTGGGCTATGACGACGAGGCCGACCTCGACTCTGCCCTGGCCGACCTGGACCCGCTGGAAGGCGTGGAGGAGGGCCTCTTCAGCCGGGAGGTCCGCTCCGTGATGCTCGAAGGAGGCCACCACTACCGGGCCTGGGTCTATGTGTTCCATGTGGAACGCCTGCCCCGGCTGGAGCGGGAGGCCGTGGAGCTGCCGGAGGGCGACTGGGCGGCGTACCTCTGACGCAGAACAGCGCGGGCAAGCCCGCGCTGTTCTGCGTGTGCCGAACTCCTCGGCGGAACTACAGTCCCAACTTCGGCTGCTCGCCGCCCTCGTCGGGACCCGGGTGGGCCACCTCCCCCTCAAGGAGTTCATCCTCCTCGTCCAGGGCCATGGCGCTGGCGTCGATCTTGGCGAGGCCCACCACGCGGTCCTCGGCGCTGGCCAGCTTGAGGAGGCCGACGCCCTGGGCGTTGCGGCCGGTCTTGCGGACCTCGTCGATGAGGAAGCGGATGACCATGCCCTCCTGGCTGATGAGCAGGCACCCTTCCCCGGGCTTGACGAGCTTGAAGCCCACCACCTGGCCGTTGCGGACGCCGGCGCGGATGTTGATGACACCCGTGCCGCCCCGGCCCTGGAGCCGGTAGTCCTGGAGGAGGCTGCGCTTGCCGTAGCCCTTCTCGCAGACAGTCAGCAGCATGCCGTGGTCCTCGGTGCTCTCGTCGGGCTCCACGCCTTCCGGCAGGTCCGGCAGGGGGTCGGCCACTTCCATGTCCACGATGTGGTCGCCCTTGGCCAGCTTCATGCCTCGGACGCCTGTGGTGGCGCGGCCGGTGGCCCGGACATCCTCCTCGGGGAAGCGGATGGCCTTGCCCTGGGCCGTGGCCAGGACGATCTGCTGGGTGCCCGTGGACCGCCGGACGGCCACGAGGGCGTTCCCGTCATCGATGTTGAGGGCGATGAGGCCGTTGGCCCGGATGTTGGCGTAGGCCGCCAGGCTGGACTTCTTCACGGTGCCGTCACTGGTGGCGAAGACCAGGTTCTCGCCTTCGGGGAAGTCCCGGAGGGCCATCAGGGTCACCACGTTCTCCCCGTCCTTCAGGGAGATCAGGTTGCGGATGTGCTTGCCCCGGGTGGAGGCGGCCGCCTCGGGCAGATCGTAGACCTTGAGCGCGTAGACGATGCCCTTGTCCGTGAAGGCCATGAGGGTGTCGTGGGCCTTGGTCATGAAGAGCTGCTCGACGAAATCCTCGTCCTTGGTCTTCATGCCCACCTTGCCCTTGCCGCCCCGGCGCTGGCGGCGGTAGGCATTGAGGTCCGTGCGCTTGATGTAGCCCGCCTTGGACATGGTGACGACCATGGGGTCGTCCGGCACCACGTCCTCCATGCGGATCTCGCCGGAGTAGCCCACGATTTCCGTGCGGCGGTCGTTGCCGAACTGCTCGGCCACCTGCTGCAGCTCCTCCTTGATGACCTTCAGGAGCAGCTTCTCGTCGGCCAGGATGGCCTTGAGCTTGGCGATGACCTTCTCGAGCTCGGCCAGCTCGTCGAGGATCTTCTCCCGCTCCAGGCCGGTGAGGCGCTGGAGCCGCATGTCCAGGATGGCCTGGGCCTGCACGGCGGACAGGCAGAGAGTGGGGTCCTTCTTGATGGCCGCCGCGGTGGCAAAGGCGCCGGCCATGAGGCCCGCCTTGGCCTCCTCGGGGCTCTTCGCGGCCCGGATGAGCTTGATGACCGCGTCCAGATGGTCCAGGGCGATCTTGAGGCCCATCAGGACATGATGCCTCTCCTCGGCCTTCCGCAGCTGGAACAGGGTGCGGCGGGTCACCACCTCGCGGCGGAAGCCGATGAATTCCTGCAGGATCTCGCGGAGGGTGCAGACGCGGGGCTGGCCGTTCACGATGGCCAGCATGGTGATGGGGAAGCTGTTCTGGAGCTGGGTCTGCTGGTAGAGCTGGTTGAGCACGATGTCGCTGGGTTCGTTCTTCTTCAGCTCCACCACCAGGCGGATGCCCTCGCGATCGCTCTCGTCCCGCAGGTCGCTGATGCCATCGATCTTCTTGTCGCGGACCAGCTCGGCGATCTTCTCGATGAGGGTGGACTTGTTCACCTGGTAGGGCAGTTCGGTGAAGACGAGCTGCTCGCGGTCGCCCGCCCGGCGGATCTGCTCCACGTGGGACTTGGCCCGTACCACGCAGCGGCCGCGACCCGTCCGATAGGCGTCCACGACCCCCTCGGTACCCAGCATGATGCCGCCGCCCGGGAAGTCGGGGCCCTTGATGTGAGCCATCAGGGCCTCCATGGCGAGGGTCGGGTGGTCGATGAGGTCGATCAGCGCCCGGCAGCACTCCCGCAGGTTGTGGGGGGGGATGCTGGTGGCCATGCCCACGGCGATGCCCTGGGAGCCGTTCACCAGGAGGTTGGGGAACCGGGCGGGCAGGACGAGGGGCTCCTGCATGCTGCCGTCGTAGTTGGGTCCGAAGTCCACCGTGTCCTGGTCGATGTCGCCCATCATCTCGTTGGCGACCCGGGACAGGCGGGCCTCGGTGTAGCGCATGGCCGCGGCGGAATCGCCATCGATGGAGCCGAAGTTGCCCTGGCCATCCACCAGCACGTGCCGCATGGAGAAGGGCTGGGCCATGCGCACGAGGGTGTCATAGATGGCCGAGTCGCCATGGGGATGGTACTTACCCATCACGTCGCCCACGGTGCGGGCGGACTTCTTGTAGGCCCGGTTCCACTCGTTCCCGGCCTCCTTCATGGCGTACAGCACCCGGCGGTGCACGGGCTTGAGGCCGTCGCGCACGTCGGGCAGGGCCCGGCCCACGATGACGCTCATGGCGTAGTCCAGGTAGGACTTCCGCATTTCCTTTTCGATTTCCAGGGGTTCGATACGATTCAGGCTCATGGGTTTCCCGGTGTTCTACGTGGAACTCTGCTCGACATCCTGCAAAAACAGAACTTAGATGTCGATGTTCTCCGCGAGGAGGGCGTTGGTCTCAATGAAGCGGCGACGGGGTTCCACGGCGTCGCCCATGAGGACGGTGAAGATCTCGTCGGCCTCCACGGCGTCGTCCACCCGGACCTGCAACAGGGTGCGCCGCTCAGGATCCATGGTGGTCTCCCAGAGCTGCTCGGGGTTCATCTCGCCCAGGCCCTTGTAGCGCTGGATGCCCAGGCCCCGCTTGCCCTCTTCCAGAACCATGGCCAGCATCTCTTCCGGGTCGGTGAACACATGCTCCTTGTTGAGCTTGGGCGCGCCCTCCTCGGCCTCGTCCTCCGCCTCCTTGTCCTTGGGCGCGTCCTTGAGGTCCTTGAGGCGGCGGAGCCGCAGCTCGCCCCCGCGGAACCCGGCCAGCTCGACCTGGAGGGTGGCCAGTCGGCGGAACTCGCCCCAGTGGGCCACCTGGTTGTCGATCCAGAGGGTGATGGGGCGGCTCAGGTGCATCCGCACCAGCTTCAGGCGGTGGGCGGCGGGAATCAGCAGGGGGTCGGCGCCCTCCCCTTCCCCGGGCAGTTCCATGGCCTCGACGGTCTCGATCTCGCAGGTGCCGAGCTTCTCCCGGGTGATGGCGGCCGCCAGCTCCTCCAGGCCCTCGCGGCTCTGGAACCGGTCCGCGTCCAGAAGGCCGTCGGCCAGGAGGGCGCGCACCAGGGGCCGGGCATAGCCGCGGCGGTCCAGCTTGCCGAAGAGCTGCTGGACCTCGCCCCACTTCTTCATCTCGCGCACCAGGGTGGCGCCCTTGTGCTCGGTGCCATCGGGCAGGCTGAGGGTCCAGCCGTCCAGGGCCTTCTGGAAGAGGAACTCCTCCAGGGCCCGCTCATCCTTGAGGTACTTTTCCGTCTTGCCCTTCTTCACCTTGTAGAGCGGGGGCTGGGCGATGTAGAGGTGGCCGCGTGCCACCAGCTCTGGCATCTGCCGGTAGAAGAAGGTGAGCAGGAGGGTGCGGATGTGGGAGCCGTCCACGTCGGCGTCGGTCATCAGCACGATCTTGTGGTAGCGGAGGTTCTCGACCTTGAACTCCTCCTTGCCGATGC
>Ga0255338_1000871_pt1 | contig 71950 bp, 74 predicted proteins | sample MeOH1_35cm_T4_19_FD_203715 | JGI IMG/M metagenome (GOLD analysis project Ga0255338, IMG submission 203715) | Sandy soil microbial communities from University of British Columbia, Vancouver, Canada - MeOH1_35cm_T4_195 | ecosystem: Engineered > Artificial ecosystem > Sand microcosm > Unclassified ... | reverse complement strand
AATACCGGAATTATCCGAATATTCCCTAAGGCATTAACTTAGCTAGTTTCTAGCCTTTTCCCTTCTTGCCATAGAATTTCTTGCGAAGGTCTACGGTCACCTGATTGATCATCGTTTTAAGAGTGATATCGAAGAGCATATCAGGGGGGATTTGATAAAGTTCGCTGAGCTTTCTGAGAGTGTGAATGGGGGGGCTTGAGAGTCCACGTTCCCAGTTGGAAACAAATTGCGCCGACGTATAGCCGAGCTTTTTGGCGACATCCATTTGAGAGTGACCGGCTTCTATTCGCTTGTCTCTCAGGAAATCCGCCAGAAGTTTATTCTCTTTCATACTTAATCCTGTGCTCCGAGTTGTTACATCAATGTTGTTTTATCTGAGTATGACTAATTCTATCTGAAAATAAAAATACCCTTATGTTTTAAATGATAAGGGCCCGTCAAACCAGAAAAAAAACATTTTAGAGCAATTTTTCTATCAAGAAGAGAGTGTTTTAGAAGAAGTCTAGATTATAACTTTTATATATTGCTTGGAGACAGCCTGTGGGTCATAGATGGCGTCTCGAGGGGGAAACTTGAAGGTTCTAGTTCTATTTTTCATTTTGCTCAGTATCGCTGTCCGTGGTCAGGCAAAAGTGAGCCTTAATTCCGAGTGCTATATGCTCGATCAGGGTCCTTCCTCAAAGGTCCAAGGGGGGCACGTCACAGAACTTTTTGAGCTCGCCTCTGTTTCAAAAGTGGTCACGTCTTATTGGGCACTCCACGAGCTAGGCCCCCAATTCCGATTTAGTACTCGCATTTTTATCACCCCCGTTTCAGGGAATGTGTTTGATGTTCATATCGCAGGATCACAAGATCCGTTTTGGGGACGACACCTCACGCATTTTTTGATTTCAGAATTAAATAAAAAAGGCGTGCAAGAAATTCGTCGCTTGAGTTTCGATGAGAATTTTAGCATGCGATGGCTTGTTATCTCAGACAACATCGATCCCGAAAATCTGACTCCGCAAGAAATTGCCGACACACTTGCTCGGCATATTCGCGATCTTGCGAATGAGTATCCTCGAACACGCAGTGAAGCTGCGGCCGTAGGAATTGATTTGCCTCGGAGTGTGCGGTTAAAAGCTCAAAGCGTAGAATTCGTTGCCAAAGCGGCTTTCCGGGCGCCTGCGGGGACAGCTAAGATGAGTTTGAAGTCTTCGCCTCTGTATCGTTATCTCAAGGAAATGAACGTGGTTTCGAATAATCATGTTGCCGATCGCCTCTTTGAAATTTTGGGTGGCATTTCGGGCTTTCAGACTTTTGTTCAAGATAAAATGGGCCTAGATATCCGTGACGTTCATTTTATCAACGGCTCTGGAGACTCGATTGTGAGAACCGATGGTAATGGAAACCAGGTGAAGGATTACAATAAAGCAACCTGCGAAGTCGTGATTCAAGTTCTGCGGCAAATGCAACGCGAATTGAAATCTCCTTATGGAATGGATCTTAAAGATGTGATGGCGGTCTCGGGCTCCGACGGCGGAACTTTGAGCCCGCGCTTTGATTCGATTCCCAATAGCATGGTGGCAAAGACAGGGACTGTCGATCCAGCGATTACGTTGGCCGGCCTGCTTTCTACCGGTGATGGTGATGTTTATTTCGGTCTTCTGATGAGTACGGAAAGCCCCGCTGATTGGAACAATGCTCGAGATCAAGTACGAGACAAAGTGATGGATTTGATTCAACAGTTCGGAGGACGTCGAAGTTTTAATTATGTCTCGAGGGATTTCTTACCGTTTGATGGGTCTTCGGGGTTTACTATTTCTCAAAGTCCGGTCCTTAGTACATTGCCGTGAAGAATGAAAAAAACTTTCGCATCGAGAAAGATCTTCTGGGCGAAAAAGCAGTTCCCGTATCAGCCTATTACGGAATTCACACGTTGAGAGCGCTCGAGAACTTTCAGATTTCAGGCCGCCGCCTGAGCGAAAATCCGGTTTTTATTCGTGCACTCATTCGTGTGAAAAAGGCGTGTGCCCTTGCGAATCTTGAAATCGGTGCTTTGAACCCTGAGCACGCGGCTATGATTCTGCGGGCATGTGATGAGATTCTCTGGAAAGATGATTATTTTGATCAGTTTCCAACGGATCCCTTCCAAGGAGGGGCGGGAACTTCCATCAATATGAATGCGAATGAGGTTCTGGCGAATGTGGGTTTGGAGCTCGCGGGTTATTCTAAGGGCCAATACGAATATCTTCATCCTCATGATCATGTGAATAGGTCTCAGTCGACGAACGACGTCTATCCGACGGCTCTTCGCTTGGCGATTCACGAGTCGGTAGCGACTCTGCTCGAACATCTGAGAAAATTGCAGAACAGCCTACACGAAAAGGCCAAAGAGTTTGAAACAGTCTTGAAAATGGGCCGAACACAATTGCAAGAAGCCGTGCCCATGACTCTGGGGCAAGAGTTTGGCGCGTTTGTGACCTTGATACGCGACGATCGTAAACACTTGAGTTCTCTTCAGGAGCATCTTTTGGCGGTGAATCTAGGTGCAACGGCCATAGGCAATGGTTTGAATGCACCCACCGGGTATGGCCCTCTGGCGGTCGCAAAGCTTCGCGAAATCACCGGGATTCCTGTGGTGCAATCAGAAAATCTCATTGCGGCGACGAGTGACTGTGGTGATTACGTGATGATTTCTGGAGGCCTCAAGAGACTTGCGGTGAAGCTTGCGAAAATCTGCAACGACTTACGGTTGTTGGCTTCGGGTCCTCGCGCAGGCTTTGCAGAGATTCATTTGCCAGAACTGCAAGCGGGTTCGTCGATGATGCCTGCGAAAGTCAATCCGGTGATTCCTGAAGTCGTCAATCAAGTTTGTTTAAAAGTGATTGGCAATGATGTCGTGATTACGATGGCGGCCGAAGCAGGGCAGCTTCAGCTCAATGTGATGGGACCGTTGATGGCGGAGAGTTTGTTTGAGTCCCTCCTGCTTTTGCAAAATGCTTGCATCGCTTTGGCTGAAAAATGCGTAACTGGAATTACAGCGGATCGCGAGCGTTGTTTAAGTTACGTGATGAATAGCATCGGGCTTGTCACTTTGCTGAATCCCTTCATTGGGCATGAAGCCGGGGACCGGGTGGGGCGGATTTGCAGCGAAACGGGGAAGAGTGTCCGGGAAGTGGTGTTGGAGCTGGGGTTGCTTAATTCAGAAAAGCTCGATGAAGTCTTCTCGCTTGAAAACATCTTGAGGTTGCAAAAACCTGTCTCGAAATGAGACGCGAGATTCCATAATTCATAATTATCCTAAAGTTTTAACGCGTCGCGCCGAAAAGATCTCTGACTGCTAGACAAAGGTCTTAAGGGTTTCAAAGTGGGCGCTTTTTTCCTTCCAAATGTCTCTGGGCGAGACACTCGGGAAGGGGAGGTAGCTTCTATGTTACGTGTATCACCTGTTTCGGCCAACTTGATGGCTCAACGATACCTGGGGAACACCCAGCGCTCAACCGAGAAAGCCATGAAGGACTTAGCCTCCGGCACGCGCTTCAACACCCCCGGTGCTGATGCCGCGGGTGCCGCCATCGCCGAACAACTCAAATCGCAAATGAGGGGCCAACGGGCTGCTCTCAACAATGCCGACAATGCGACGAGTTTCATTCAAGTTGCCGAGGGCGCATTGAATGAGCAAAACAATATCCTCATCCGCTTGCGTGAGCTTGCCGTGCAAGCTGCGAGTGATACTTACTCCGATAAAGAACGCGAGTATCTAAATTACGAATACACGCAACTCACTCAAGAGTTGGATCGTATTGCCAAGACCACGACCTTTGGTTCAACGGCTCTTCTGAGTGGAAGCTCGAAGGACTACGAATTCCAAGTAGGTACCAGTGGCAAACCCGATAGTGTCATTAAATATACTTCCGACACGGATACCACAGGGACCTCTCTGGGGGTTGACGGGGGAGACATCGAATCTAAGAGCAGTGCGCGTAGCAACTTGCAAGACATCGATGATGCGATGATGAAAGTTGCCGAAGCACGTGCGAAGTATGGCGCGGTTCAATCGCGTATGGACAGCGCTGCCAACAACCTCGCGGTCGGTATCGAAAACATCGAAGCAGCACACTCGCGCATGGCTGACACCGATGTGGCGCAAGCGGTGAGCGAAGTCCGCCGCGGCCAGATCTTGCAGCAGTATCAAGCTTCGGTGCTCGCGCAAGCGAACAACACAAACGAAGTTCTGTTGCGACTGATAGCTTAATTTAAGTCTAAAAATTTTTGGGCGACATACTCGTAAGGCGAAGACGCTGTGAGCGTTCTTCGCCTTTTTATTTATTGAGTTGAGAATGTTGTCGCTGAAAGAGGATCGGAAATCAGCGGAAACCCTCTTGCGGAAAGGCTTGCAGGAGGAGCACAATGATTTTTGTAAAGACCACTGATGAAAGCGTAGATTGGAAACAAAAGATTCTAGCTTGAAATGCGAACAGTCTTTCTTAGAAACCAAAACGCTTTAGAAACAGTGGCCGCGAGGGAAGCTCAGCATGCTTCCCTCGTTTATTTCTGCCACGAAGGCTTCTTCCTATAGCCGACATTTCCGTAACATAATCACTGAAAGGTCTAGCCCGAACTAGACCTAAGTAGGTGTTTTTTAAAATATTTTTTTAAGCCACTATTTCAATCTTTTCATATACAAGACGCGCCGCATCTAAAACAGAACTAGACCAAGGCCCTAAAGTTTCCTGGACCAAGGCCGAGAAGTTAAGCGTACACGTTGGAGCTAAAACCTCGGGACCTTTGTCTAGCAGTCACTCGACAGAAACCTCCTTAGGCGGATAGCTCAACTCACTCAAGGGACAGTCACCCCGAGAGTGAGTTGGGCCCGCTCCAATCTAAAAAAAGTTTTTAACGTAACTACATTTTTAGAACTCCAGCGCGAGCTTCGGTGGGTCGGAACCGCGTTGGCTTTATCCTAAGGAGGATATAATGGGCTTAAGAATTCAGACCAATATGGCGTCTATTTCGGCACAGAGGGTGTTGTCGGTTCAGCAAAAGCGCGCTGAACATGCGACAGCGGCCTTGGCTTCCGGTTCGCGTATCGTACATGCAGCGGATGATGCTGCCGGCCTCGCGATCTCTGAAAATATCCGCGGTCAGGTTCGCGGTATTGCTCAGGCCAGAAACAATGCGTTCAATGCGACTTCGGCAATTCAAGTGTCTGAGGGTGGATTGAACGAAATCAGTAATATCTTGATCCGCTTGCGTGAGTTGGGAGTTCAAGCAGCTTCCGACCATATCGGTGAACGTGAGCGTGGATTCTTGAATCTGGAAGCAACTCAACTCACTCAAGAAGCCGATCGTATCGCGAAAACCACCGTGTTTGGCGATAAGAGACTCTTGGATGGCTCCGGTGGTAAAATGGAGTTCCAAGTCGGTGCTTTCGCCGGTGACGAAAATATTATTAAATACGACCTCGGTGCAGATGCCACAGCCTCTGAGCTGGGAATCGATAGTCTTGAGGTCGGTACTAAATCAGATGCTCGTTCTGCTCTGAAAACGGTCGATGATGCCCTCGTGAAAGTCAGTAGCTTACGCGCGAACTTCGGTGCGGTTCAAAGCCGTCTCGATTCCACAGTGAGCAATTTGGACATCCAGTACGAGAACTTAACTGCGGCGAATTCTCGTATTCGTGATACAGACGTCGCGAAGGAAACTTCGGAGATGACGTCTGCCAATATCTTGCAACAAGCAGCGGTGGGAGTTTTGGCTCAAGCCAACCAAACACCAGCGGTTGCATTGAAACTCTTATAATAAAATTTCACTGAGTTAAGCCAGTGATACAAAGGCGGGTCTGTGAAAGTCAGGGTTCACAGATCTGCCATGCCCCTAAGTTTTAGGTTTGTCATTGCGGACAATATTTGAGGAGTTGGTATCATCGTGGTCGATGGTGCGAACTCTTGAGATAACTTTTAGAAATAAAAGGAACTCCAGCGGGAACGGAGTTCTTAAAATTAGCAATTACGAGTAGTCGCCCACAAAACTACTCTTAAGCCCACCCCGGGAGGCGCAAGCCTTTCGGGGTTTTTTCTTTTTGTGGGTACGCCGTACCTTTTTCGGATGCATCGCAATACCAAAAGGAAGGCCGTACCTTTTAGTAAGGGGCGAGGTCTTTGCATTGCTGTAGGGTTAGGGCGAGAGGGGAGCTTAGTTGAGTGTCGGGGAAAGATCTCACCCAGGAATGGGCCGATACTTCGAGGCTCTTAAATTGAATCGATCTGTTTTTGGGATATTTTAGATTCACAATCGTGGTGTTTTTTTCGAGCCATGTCTTTTGCAGACCTTCGGTCTGAATTTCTTTTTCATTTTCGGTTACGCGGATTTTGTATTTAAACATACGGATTTTATAATTCTCATCCTGACAGTCGAATTTAATTTTTATAGAGATCGCATTGGTATTTTTCAATTCCAAGTTGCTGACACCCAAAGGGCGCGCTTTGAGTTTGGACATACTCTCGCCAGTGGCAGGGTCTTGCTGGGCACTTTCTGACGAAGCACAGCCCGTCATTAATAGAATGGTAAGAAAAAGAAATCCTTTTGCTTTCACCCTTAGTGTTTTAGCAGCTTCCCTCATGCTAGACCAAGCCTTTCATCCGCCAAGACCAAGATCTCTCAGTATATAGTCGGGCACTGGACCGACGCGACTGTCGTCGGCCGTGGAAATTTCCTGGACCTTGATCCTGAAAAAGCAGCCTGAAGACCTGGGTTTTCCAAACCTTGGTCTAGTTCGCGCGCGACGATGGTCTAGTTTCGCTAGACGTGACTAAAGACTCCCACGACCTCGCCGAAAGGTATGTCAACAGCAACGACGACACCTCGACCTAGACGGGCTGAGAGGAACTTAAGGAGTGACTGCCGAGAGTTCATCGCTAGCAGGTCCTGAAGAGGAAGAAGTGAAGTCACCAACGTGTACAAACAGGCGGCCTAAGTAGGTATAAGGCCGCCAAAAAAATGGAGGTCCCTCATGGGAATCAGAATTTCGACGAACGTGGCAGCAATCAACGCGCAGAGAACAATGGCTAATGGCCAGCGCGAAATCCAAAGAAGCATGGCTCAATTGGCTTCAGGTTCTCGTATTACTAAATCTGCAGACGACGCCGCAGGTTTGGCGATCAGTGAAAACTTAAAATCTCAAGGCCGTAGTATGGTTCAAGCTCAACGCAACGCCAACGATGGTATCTCAATGGTGCAAACTGCTGAAGGTGGTTTGAACGAAGTGAGCAACATCTTGACTCGTATCCGTGAGTTGGGCATCCAGGCAGCTTCCGACACAGTAGGTGATCGTGAGCGTGGTTTCACTGACAAAGAGGTTCAACAACTTAAGTCTGAAATGCAACGTATCTCTCAAACGACTCGTTTCGGTAATACTCAGCTCTTGAATGGTTCAGGTAATACCTTTGACTTCCAAGTAGGTATTAACAACGTCGATTCAGAAGACCGTATCCAATACGACTCTGCAATGACAAACGCGACAATTGACGAGTTGGGTGTTGATGGTATTGATTTCACTTCGAAAGAAGGCGCCCAATCCGCTTTGGCAAAATTGGATGAAGCTCAATTTAAGGTGAATGGTTACCGCGCAAGCCTTGGTGCAATTCAGAACCGCTTGCAATCTACATCTGATAACTTGGGTGTAATGTATGAAAATATTTCTGCAGCGAACTCTCGTATCCGTGATACAGACGTAGCTCAGGCGACTTCAGAGATGACTAGAAATTCGATTCTCTTGAACGCGAATACAAGTGTTCTTAGTCAAGCGAACTCGACTCCACAGCTTGCTTTGAAACTCTTGGGTTAATTTTTGAATTATTAATAGATTTTAGAAAGTTCTGGAGGGATGTTCTCCATGTCCCTCCGGTACCAACCTACCAGGGGAGTCGTCTAGGCTCTCCTGGGTACTTAGGTCTGGATTTTTGCTCGAAATTTAATCATTTCTGAGTAGAGACCGATAAGTACGTTGATGAACATCAAAGGTCTTTTAGGAAACATTTTGCCAACAAGTCCGATACGACCCGCCTCGAAAACTGAGAAGGCGATAAAGTCGGATTCGACTTCTGACCGCGATGCCAATGGACAGCAGGCAGGCGGAGGCGAACAGCATCGGGAACCCATGACCGATGAACAAATCCAAAAAGCTCTCGAGCAACTCCGAAATCTCCCGGTCGTCAAAGAACATCAATGGACCGTGGAACTCACTTTCATCGAAAATAAAAAATTTGTTTTGATCAAAGATACCAACGGCACGGTTATCCGCCGTATTCCTGAATTGGATCTGTGGACTCTTCCCTCTGCCGGAGACCCAGGCGCAAAAGGCCAGCTGCTGAAGAAGTCTGCTTAGAGTTTATCCGGGTTTATGAACATCTCAAAAGACCTCTATCGATTGGCTAACTTTTGATAAAGAGTGAAAAATTTCTAGTTTTGGCGCCGATCGAAGCCCCCAGCGAACAAAAGACGTCCGTAAAATCGAATTGAGTCTTGGCATCTTAGTTGCTCAATTCCTGCGCGAAGCAAGAATTTATTTTTAACTATTCAAAGAGGATCTCGGTCATGAAAAAGCTATTGGCGATTTTTTTAATTTCTTTAGTAACAACCAACGTGTTTGCGGCAACTCCCGCAGTTGGCGGAGATATGGAAAAAGTCGTATTTGATTGCACTCTTGCCAATGTAGCTCAAGGCTATGGGATTTTTGTAAAACTGTACGAAGGCGGATTGAGCGGAGTTCCGAGACTGGAACTGACCGAATATTTGATGTCGGAAAGAAAAAAACAAGTAATAAACTACTTCGTACGACAACAAGCAGTCCAATCTCAGCCGGTTGGAGCACCACTAATGTATGTTGGCCCGAAGGCTACTTTTAGCATCAACATGACGACAACTCCTCTTGCTAATGGTCAAAGAGCAGCGACGCTCACGATTAAGGATGCGGCTCAACCAGTTTACTTGTCTTGCAAGTAGAGCGCGGCACTCAATCAACCTGAACAACGATCTTGCCTCGAGCTCGTCCTGATTCCGAATATTCAAGCGCAGCTTGAATATCCGAAAGTGGAAAGACTTTATCAACAACGGGCTTGATGGCACCTTTCGCAACGAGCTCGCTGATTTGGGTGAGCTGAGCACCGTTTGATTTCATAAAAATAAAACGATAGTTGGCACGCGCGGCTTTGGCCTTTAAATTCACTTGCAGGCCAACGCCTCCTAAAATCAAAGACTTAAAAAAGCCCAATCCCAATTCATGAGCCGTGCGCATGTCGGGCGTGCCCGAGATCGAAACGATCCACCCGCCGGGCTTGATCACTGAAAAAGCTTGATCAAGGGCTTCTCCGCCGAGAGTATCAAAGACGACATCTAAGCCAGACACCACATCTATGAATTTTTCTTTTTGGTAATTGATCACATGATCGGCGCCTAAACTTTTAACGAACTCTTCATTTTTTCCGCTGGTCGTGGTCCATACTTCGGCGCCGATATGTTTTGCTAGCTGGATGGCGAAGGTGCCAATGCCTCCTGAACCCGCTTGGATCAAAATTTTCTGCCCGGGCTTGAGCTGCGCAACTTCGAAAAATGCCTGCCAACATGTCAGCGCGACAAGAGGCAGGCTGGCCGCTTCTTGAAAACCAATGTTGGGAGGCATTAGAGCGACTTCGCTCTGATCAATGGCGATAAATTCTGCAAAGGTTCCTATCCGGCCGTTTCCAGGTCGCGAAAAAATGCGATCACCGACTTTAAATTTCGTGACTCTTTCTCCGATACTGATGATTTCGCCCGCACAATCATGTCCAAGGACAAGTGGAAATGGATACGATTTGATAAAGCGGATCAGACCATCACGAGTTTTGAAATCAATCGGATTCACACTGGCCGCATGAATTTTGACCAAGACATCCTCTGGCCCCAATGGTGGCACAGGCCTGTCTCCGATTTGAAGCTTTTGGTTTTTTCCGTATCTCTCGATGTAGGCGGCGATCATATAAGAATATTAACTAGCCTTTAATGGCTTTGGAAGGCTATTAATTTTGCTCGCTAACAAAACCAATATGCAAAGCCACCCCAAAAAACAAAACCAGTCCCGACCAGACCCGGAGTCTCTGATCTCTGTTCAACCCAAACGTCCCGTCCAGTGTCAAAATTCCCTCTAGAAATAGCGCTTTTCCGGCATTTTCGAGCTTTGTCCAGGTCATTTGATTGACTCACGGTTTTCTAAATATTCTGCGAGAATTATCTTATCAGGGACGCTCTGATTTTAAGAACCAGGATGGGTCTTAAACAATGAGTCAGGAGGACTCGCAACGTGGCTGGCATTCGTATTTCCGGAATGGCCTCAGGATTACCGCCCAACATCGTCGATCAGTTGATGGACGCTGAGCGTATTCCTGTGAAGAACATGGAAGTGACGAAGACCAAAAACGAAGACAAGCTGAAGCTTGTCACGGACCTCGAAAGCAAAGTAAACGACATCGTTAAAAATCTTTCAGAGCTAACAAACACAAAAGGCTTCTCGGATAAAAAACTCACGAGTGGTGATCCCAACATTGCTGATGGATCTTTGGATCCGGGTTTCGCAGTGCCTGGTGATTATAGTTTAGAAGTTTTGCAGCTTGCCGAAAAGCCTTCCGCAATTTCCAACGGCTTTCCTGACAAAGACAAAACCCAAATGGGTGTTGGCTATATTAAGTTCAAAACAAACGATGGCACTAAAGAAGTCTACATCAACGGTGAGAACTCAACACTGACGGGTGTTGCAGATCAAATCAACGCTGCGAATGCAGGTTTGCGTGCTTCGGTGATCGAAGACCGTAAAGATTCTGAAAATCCGTATCGCCTTTTGGTGGCAGGTCTTCAAACTGGTAACGACAATCAAGTGGAGTTTCCCAAGATCTATATGCTCGATGGGGATCAGGACATGTACTTTGATGAATCTCGTCCGGCAAAGAATGCGAAAATCAAAGTCGATGGATTTGAAATCGAATTGCCTGAAAATAAAGTGGCCGATCTTTTCCCGGGTGTGACTTTGGACTTGAAGCAAGCAGCTCCGGGCCGTCAAATCCGCATCAACGTAAAAGAGAACTACGAAGTCATCAGCGGAAAAATCAAGAGCTTCGTTGATGCTTACAACGCGGTTCTAGGATTTATTCAGACACAGCATAAGCTAACGGCTCAGAATGGTAGCAAGACTCCACAAATGGGGCCGTTGGGTGGTGATGGCCTGTTGAGGACTGTCGAAAGCTCTCTTCGCAGTGTGATCATGAATCCTATGTACGCCAATGAAAGCCCGATCAAGCTTATCAATGAACTCGGTATTGAATTCAACCGCAATGGTACTTTGGATTTCAAACAAGATAAATTCAATAAAGTTTTGCAATCGAATCCCCAAGGCGTCGCTGAGTTCTTCCGTGGCGATGGCATGAAAACGGGTTTTGTTGCGGCGGTGAAAACCGCCGTTAACAATATGGTTAATTCTCAGTTTGGCCCGATTGGAAATCGAAAAAAGGGCATGCAAGACAAGATCGAACAGATCAACAAGCGTATTGACAACAAAGAACGCCAGTTGGTTCAGAAGGAAGAAAGCTTAAGAAAGAAATTTGCAGATTTAGAGTCGAAGATGTCTCAGCTGAACCAGCAAATGGGCTCGGTTCAGGCGATGGCTGCTTCGGGTGGCAAAGGTTAATAACGAGTTGAAACTGAATACAGGGATGGAGGCATAGAGGAGATTTATGAAGAACGCCTATCAGAAGTACAAAAACACATCAATTCAAAGTGCAAGCAAAGAAAAGCTGTTATTGATGCTTTACGAAGGAGCAATCCGTTTCGTTAAGCAGGCTATCAAGGCGGCTGAAGAGAAAAACATCGCAGAACGCGGCTACAACATAGGTAAGGCCTTCGATATTGTGATGGAACTGAACAATACGCTGGACCACAAAGTTGGGGGCGAAATCTCTTTGAGCCTCGAACAGCTCTACATGTTCCTTATGGAGCAGTTTACCAAAGCCAACATCTCCGGTTCACCTGAGCCACTGTATGCCAGCTTAAAAGTTCTCGAGAACCTTTATGAGGGCTGGGTTCAAGCTGTGGAAAAAATTAAAAAAGAAGCAGAAGTTAAAAAATAGGAGAGATCATGCAAAGAATCATCAGTTTGTTGCAGGAAAAGAACCATTATTTGGAAAAGTTCTACTCTCTGAATGAAACAGAGCTTTTGAATTTCTCCATGGGTAATTTTGAAACTCTTGAAAATTTCTATAATACACGCGAACGTATTTTAGAAATCATCAAGTACCTTGACGGTCAACTTGAACAAGAAAATGCCGACACCCACGATTTCAGCACCGTCAGTCCCGAGGAGCGTCGTTTTGCGGCGGAGGCCATGCGGACCAAGGACGAATACGTTAGCCGTATTATCGAGCAGGACCTAGAGGTTCTTGCTTGTATCGAAGCGGCAAAATCAAACATCATTCGTGAGCTTCAGGATGTGCGTCGAGTTCGCAAAGCAGTCGGTGGATACAAAAGCCCGACCTTTGCAAAACGCCTGGACGAAGAAGCTTAGTCAATTTCATGACGTCTGGCGCCCGGTCCGAGTCAAACTCATGGCTCATTTGGGTGCCAGATCGTTTTTAGCTTCAAATCAGATTTAAAACTCATTGGCATTGCGGTTGCTTTTCTTTTTATTGGACACGTGATTCGTCCAAATAAAGGAGAAGGGCACAGATGCTTGAATTAGAAAACCTTCAAAAGTCCAGCGATCTTTCGACAGGTCCTGAAATCCATCCGGCAGTTCCCGAGGCTGCACCGGCAGTCTATTTGAACCGCGAAGACGCGATTCGTGATTTTGATCGCGAAACCGAGATGGACCAAGTTAAGAGTAAGAAAGAGGTTCTGGAGGAGAAGGCCGCTCTTCTCGTGGCTAACGCGCGTGTTTTGATGAAGCATCGCGAGTTCCCACTTGCTTTGAATCTTTTGCGTACAGCAAGCAATCGTCAATCGAAGAGCCCTTTGATCTTAGGAATGTTGGCAGAGTGCCTTGAGCGTACTCAGCGCTTTGCTGAGGCCCTGATAGTTCGCAATGCCAGCGTGAAGATTCTGTGCAACTTCGATCAAGTTCAGAAACTGGCAACGTTGTATTACAAACTTGGCCAAGATGAACAAGCACTAAGCTCCTACTTTGAAGCCCTATCATTGTTGACGGAAGAAAACGAATCTCTTTTTGAAATTTATAAAAACATCGGCAATATTTTAGTTCGCCAGGGAGACTTCGAGGGTGCCGAAGAATATTATAACAAGGCATACACCCTGAATCCTTCATCCGATACATTGTTGGTGAACTTCGGAACTTTGGAAGTTCAACGCCAAGATTATGACAAATCTCTTTACTGTTTTCGTCAAGCTGTGGAGAGCAATCCGAAAAATGATAAGGCTTGGGTCGGTCTTGCGATGGTGCATGCTCACTTCGGTGACCTCGCATTAGCATGGGCTAATTTAGAAACAGCAGTGGATATTAATCCGGCGAACCGAACAGCCGTATTGTTATTGGCTAATTGGGGAGTGCGCGATCGTCGTGAAGACCAGAGTATCAAGGTTTTGCAAAACTACCTGTCGCAAGTGGAGTTCGACGAAGATACTTCTTTGGCGTTGATTAATCTCTATTGCAGTAACAGCCAAATTGCCGAGGCTAAGCTCGAGTGTGAACGGGTTCTTTTATGGAACCCGGAAAATCAAGAAGTCGCCTCTTTGCGTGAAAAACTAAAATACATCAAGAAAGCTTAAGATATGAACGTCGTTTCTTTTTCTGAAAATACAGAAGGTTATTTAATCCCGTTTGAAGATGGAAAGCCGTTGTGCGATTTTGCCAATCCTTTGGCGGAAGCTGAAGAGTGGGCGGCGGGCCAAGATTTTTCAATTTCAAATGAAATCGTCGTTTTGGGCCTAGGTGGCGGGTTTCACATTAAGGCGATCAAAGAGGCTCATCCCTATCTGAAAATCCATCTTATCGAATGCCGTGATCAGCTTTTGCCGATTTACAAAAAGCAAATTCAATCACAAGTAGACGGCTATTCTTGTTTTCAAAACCTAGAGTCTTTGCTGGATTCGGAAATTTTTGAAAAAGTGATCACTAAGTCGCTGCCTATTTATTTTATGAGAAGCACTTGGGGATCCCAGGAAGACCTGTTTTACTCTTTGTGGAAGAATCTGACCGGTCGTTCTGTTTATGCGATTGCGAAGCATTTCGCCACCTTGGGTATTGAGATCGATGAAGGTACTTTGACTTCGCTCAAGCAAACAGAGAAGCCACTGACTATAAAAGATGCGACGGATATTATTGCGAAATCTAACAGTCCTGCGGCAAAAAAGAACCGCGGTTATTTTGAGACTTTGAAAGAACTACTCAAATGAGAATTTTAGGAATTTCACTTTTAAGATTGGGGGATCTGGTTTTGCAGAAGCCCCTGATTGAGGGGCTTCGACAGAAGTATCCTCAAAGTGAGATTCACTTGCTCGTTAATAAACAGTTTTCTCAAGTGGATTTTTTGTTTGCCGGGCTTGTTGATAAGTTTATCTATTTTGATCGCGAGACCCTGCAGAAGAGCTGTGGTCAGAAAGAGTACAATATTCTTTGGGGATTTCAGCAGCTCCGTTATTTTGTCGAAGAAATCAATCAAACGAGTTACGACAGCGTTTACAATTTTACCCACAATCGATTGACAGCGCATCTTGCAGGACTTATTCCAGCAAACCGGCGCGTGGGCATTTACTCTCAGGACGGTGTCTTCCACGGATTGAATAATCCTTGGATTCAGTTTTTTAATAGTTACTTCGGACGTAAAGAAGCGACAGGTTTTCATTATACGGAATTGTTGGCGCGTGCCTTGGAGATCCCCCTCAAGCAAGGAGCGATCAAATGGCGTCGGCCCACGGGACGAAATCTGATTCTTATTCAACCACTAACCAGCGATATCAAAAAGAACTGGGACTTGAATAAGTACAAAACCCTTGGAGACACACTGAGGTCCAATACCGCTTTTGAGGTGAAGGTTTTGAGCGCGGCCTTTGAAAAAGACCGCCTTGCTAAGGTTTTCCCTGAGGAGAATTTGCTTATTTGTAATTTGCAAGAAGCTACGCAAGCCCTGGCAGGAGCGGCCCTCCTTATTACAGGTGACACGAGCATTAAACATTTAGCAGCGTTACAGGATATTCCGATCTTGGAACTCGCATTAGGCAGTAGTCAGCCGCTACAAATCGGTGCCTATTCGAATAGCTCGATTATTCTACAGAGCCGAGTTGCCTGCGGCCCATGTCCGCATTCTGAAAAGTGTTCTCAGCCAAAACATCAGTGCGGCGATCTTCTTTCGGTTTCAGCGGTGTACGAAGCGGCACGTGTTTTATTAAATATGGATCGTCCGTCTTGGGACCAGTTCTCGCAAAATCATCCAGAGCTTAATGTGCTCAAGACCGAGATCCGCAATATCATGGGATGGACCGTTCAATGTCTGTCCCTTGCGCAAAAAAACAAATTTGATGAAGTAATACAAGCCAAGACGATGATCGTTGAAGAACTGAATCGTCGGTCTGAATTAAGTAAGGGAGTTTCAAATGAGCAACGAACTCGAAAGTTATCTGACAGTGGCGCTGAAGCGTCTTGAAAAAGCTTATAAGGAAGTTTTGAAAACTCAAGGATACAACGAGCAAACAGAGAAACTGAAGCTATTGGCGGAACTCGTTAAAGAACAGGGAAATCATGAAAATCCTAGTAATTCAACTCGCTAGACTTGGCGACATTTATATGAGCTGGCCGCTCTTGCGTGCGCTCAAAAGAATTCACCCAACTGCAGATTTGCACTTTTTGACTCGCGGTAAGTTTGGCTCAGCAACGGAGGGCCTTCGTGTTGTCGATCGTCACATTCAATTGCCGACACCACATATTCTGGAGCCACTCATTCGTGATGCGGCCGACGTAGACATGGCTGTCGATCGCTTGGGTGATTTTACTCAGGACCTCAAATCTGAATCCTATGACTGGATTATCAATCTGACATTTTCTCCGGCATCTAGTTACTTAGTTCATGCGATATCGACTTCGCAAACCAAGGTGACCGGTTATACTCGTCATGCAGATGGTTATTTGAATATTCCTGATGAAGTGAGTGCTTACTTTTACGCCCAAGTGGGAGTTCATCAGCCGAATCGTGTGCACTTGACGGATATTTTTATTTCAATGATCGGTTATGAGTACAAAGAAGAAGACTGGATATCCCCGCAAGTTGAAGGAAAAGACTTCGGCGTTCCAGCGAGCTTCGTTCTTGTTCATATCGGCGCTTCTGAGGCCAAGAAGTCTCTGCCGCCGTTTAAGTGGGCTCGAGTTCTTAAAAATTTCTTCGATCACAATTTAGAAACTCCGGTTGTGATGATCGGTTCTGCCAATGAACGAGCTTTGGGCGAGGCGATTGAAGCGGGGGTGAGTCGCGGCCGTGTCATCAACTTGATAGGTCAGACCGAGCTGCGCGATATTTTTTATCTGCTGAAAAAAGCCCGTTTGCTGGTGGGCTGCGATAGTGCACCTATGCATATGGCAGGGCTTACGAACACTCCTTGTTTGAACGTGAGTTTTGATTCGGTCAACTTTTGGGAGACCGGGCCTAAAGCAACGCAGAGTTTTATTTATAAAGCAAGCTTCCCAGAAGATGTAATTTCAGAGGAACTAGGCGGTTACATCCACCAAGTATTGTGCGGGCAATCGCCAGAGACGCTGATCCAGCGTAGTGGTGGCCTGACAAGCTATCAAACTCCGGAAGAAGATCCCCAAGAACTCTTCATATGGAATTTGGTTCAGGCACTTTACTTGAGTGGTGATTTTCCGATGGCGGAGGATCTTCAGTTCTGTCAGGCCATTGAGAAAATCTATGAGGTTAACAAGCTCGCGCAGGATAATATCATGGCAATCCCAGACAAAGGTCTGGAAGTCATGGCGCCGCTTTTGAATCGTGCGGATGAGGTCATGGCGGCTGTGGCGCGAGTTATTCCGACTGTAGCGCCGATTGTAAGATGGTATCAAACCGAAAAGGTGCGAATACCACCAGGTACGCCAGAAAGCGTCGCCCAGCGCAGCTTGGAAATCCACGAAAAGCTGCAAAGAATCTTGAGCGTTTATATGCTTGAAGATAGCATTAAAGCTCATGAATCTAGTAAAGAGTGATGCTTTAAAAAACTTCCGTGCAGCGGATCCAATTCTTTGGGTCTCGAAAGATCCGTTGCCGGCAGAGTACCGCGCTCTAGCTTTGACAGTGCGAGTGGATTGGGCGGAAGCTCAGTCAGCCATTCAAGCAGAGCGTCTTTTGCAATCGGGCCGCTTTTCAGTGGTTCTAATTTCCACGGATCTTGATGAAAATATCGCGCTTGATTTAGTTTACATAGCGAAAGTTCATCAGGCTTTCGCCAGCAGAATGATTCGTTCTCAGGATTTAAACGAACGCATCGTACGCGAAGGCATCAATCGGGGCCAAGTCCAAAGAATCATTCCTCAAGAGCTAGACATAAAGACATTTCAAGGATTTCTGAATGGCGCTTTGGAAAAACATCTCCAGCGTTCGCAGCAATCCATGCTCCTCAAAGAGTCCTCACAAAGAAATCGCGAGCTCGAGGGTTTAACCAATAGCCTCGAAGAGATTGTTGAAGAACGCACTTTGCATATTGAAATTTCTCATACTGAAGAGAGCGAGAAACTCAGTCGCGAGCGCCTCTTAATTCGTTTTATTAAGGAACTTGCGGGTCAAGGCTCCTTCGAGGACATTCTGCAAGTTCTGCGCAAAGAGCTTCGCAAGTTTCATAAACTCGGGGACCCCATTCTGGCGTATCGCGTGGGCGGCGCCAAAACGGCTTTGATGAGTTTTCACGGCGGGCAATTTACGCAGTCGGAAAGTTCCATTGATATCGAGTTCCCCGAGAAGTATCACCCGAATCATCCGGAACTTGTTCGGCATTTTGCCAATCATTATGGCCGGCCATTTATTAAAACTTTGATTTTCCCTCTGGAATTGAAGCTCATTCGGCAATTTGCAGAGGGCAAAGCGGAAGCCATTCTGTGCTTTGAAAGTTCCTTAGCCGATAAAGAGCTCAGTTTCTTTTTAGAGTATGTGAATGATCGCTTGGGTCCTTTGAGCATGGCGCTGGATCGAGTGCTTTTGGAAAATCAGCTTTCGAGCTTCTCTTATCGCTGGGAAAAAACTTTTGACAGCATGAAGGATCCTATCGCGATTGTCGATGTCGACTATGAAGTGATCCGTTCCAACAAAAAGTTTTCAGTGAATGGCCAGAAGAAATGCTATGAAACTTTTGCCGGCAGTAAAGCCGTTTGCCAAGGCTGTCCGGTGGGTCAAGCATTGAAAGAAAAATCTCCAGAAAGCGGGCAGATCAAAGTCGGCCCTCGCACGTATCAAGTTCATAGTTATCCGATTGCCAGTGAAGATGGCGGTCGCTCCACCACGGTTGTGAATCAATATGTGGATATCACCGAATCGAGAGAGCTCTATCTCAAAGTTTTACAGAGCGAAAAAATGGGGGCCATTGGGAAGCTCGCGGGACATATTGCGCATGAGCTGAATAATCCGCTCACGGGTTTGAGATCTTTGGCGCAGGTTTTATTGCACGAAGCACCGAAAGGTGAATCTCTGCATTCGGATCTTGTTGAAATTGAAAAGGCCGCAGTTCGCTCTCAGAAAATTATTAAAAATCTTTTGGAGTTTTCGCATAATGATGCTCAGCCTCAAGCTTTGATTTCCGTCGATGAAATTGTCGAAAAGACACTGCCCATGTTGAAGACTGCTTTGCGTTTGCATCGCTTTCAGCTGCATTTGGGAGCTCGTCATGTCTTGGTTAAGGTCGAACCGCATCTCTTACAGCAAGTGGTCTTCAATTTGGTGAATAACGCCTGCCAAGCCATGAAGGACCCAGGAACTCTGACTGTCAGTTCGGCTATCTCGGAAAAGAATCCTAAAATGGTGGAGCTGCGCGTGGCAGACACGGGACCTGGCATTCCCAAAGATATTCAAAGTAAAATCTTCGAGGCGTTCTTTACCACAAAAAAGGAAGGCCTCGGCACAGGACTTGGTTTAAGCATGTCGAAATCTATAGTAGAAAGATTCGGCGGAGTTGTGCATTTTGAAACGGAGCTTGGTAGAGGGACCACATTTTTTATAACTCTTCCCATTAAAGAGACGACAGCATGAAGATTCTCATCGTCGATGACGAACCCTTAGTACGACGTTCCTTGGGACGGGCTTTAAAAAGCCGCGGCCATGAAATCCTAGAGGCCGAAGACGGTGCCCAAGGTTTGCAAGTGTGGCGAGAGCATAAGCCGGATTTGATTTTCTTGGATGTCCTTATGCCGAGAATGACAGGTCCCCAAGTGTTGGCAGAGATCGGTCAACAACGATCCGGTAAGGTGATTTTGATTTCGGCTTTTTCTGGCGAACATAATATGCAAACCGCCTTGCAAATGGGTGCGGATCTTTTTATACCAAAGCCATTCGACGACATTTTTGCGATAGTGACTGTAGCTGAGGATTTGGCGAAATGAGAATTATTTCCGGAAAGTACAAGGGGCATCCGTTGGTGGACTTTAAGGCGGATCATATTCGTCCTACCACGGACCGCGTGAAAGAGACTCTGTTTAACAAACTGATGTTTGATATTGAAGGCTCTCGTGTTGTAGATTTGTTTTCTGGGACAGGGAACCTGGGTTTAGAGTCTTTGTCGCGTGGAGCCCGCGAAGTGATTTTTGTCGAGAAGCACCCGAAGTCTTTGGACATTCTTCGTCAGAATCTGAACAAGTTAAAGGTTCCCATCACGGACTATAAGATCGTGAACATGGACGTCCTTGCCTATTTAAAGAGCTATCAAGGGGATGCCTTCGATATTATTTTCGCGGACCCTCCGTTCACTGAGAAAATGGCCCACGCGGTCATGGAACACGCGAGTAAAAGCTCAGCATTTGGGCCACAAACTCTGATGGCGATTGAGTCTGAGCGCCGCGAAAGAATGGAAGATCTGTACGGCGATCTAGAGCGTTATGATCATCGCGAGTTTGGTGACAAAATCCTTTCTTTCTTCTCGAAAAAACGCGATAAAGAAACCCATGAGTAAGATCGCAGTTTATCCAGGAAGTTTCGATCCTATCACCCTCGGCCACGTAGATATCATTCAAAGAATTTCACATCTCTATGAAGAAACCGTGGTCTTGATTTCTCAATCTCCCAACAAGTCCTCTCTTTTTACCGCTCAAGAACGTAAAGAACTGATTGAGAAAAGTCTGGCACATCTAAAAAATGTCAAAGTGGATATTCACGAGGGCCTTACTGTCGACTACATGAAAAAGATCAAATCCGATGTCATCGTTCGTGGATTGCGTGCGGTGGTGGATTTCGAGTACGAGCTGACGATGGCCAACATGAATAAGATACTGGCTCCAAGTATTGAAACCCTTCTCGTGTTTGCCGATCCCAAATATTATTTTATCTCCTCGCGGGGAGTGAAAGAAGTCGCCCAACATGGCGGCGCTCTGAATGGTTTAGTAACGGATATCGTTGCTGATGCGCTGTTAAAAAAAATGAAGAGGTCCAAATGATGTTATCGAAAAGAGCACAAAATCTAAAAACCTCTCCGACCTTGTTTTTGGTGGCTAAAGCCAAAGAACTCCAGGCCAAAGGACATCCGGTTATTTCACTGACTGTGGGTGAGCCCGATTGGCCGACGTTTCCTATCGCCGCGAAAGCCGGTCAGGAGGCCATTGAGAAGGGGATTACAAAATACACTCCCGCCAATGGGACCGTTGAATTGCGACAAGCCGTTGCAGATAAAATCAAAAATGAAATCGGTCTTGAATATGGTGTGAAAAATGTCACTGTGGCGTCGGGCGCGAAGTTCATCATCTTTGGTGCTTTGCAAATGCTCTGCAGCCCCGGCGACGAAGTGATTATCAACTCGCCTTACTGGGTGAGTTACCCAACCATGGTAGAGCTTGCCGATGGCGTTCCCGTGGTGGTTGATTGTGATGAAAAAGATCATTTCAAGATGACTCCTGAAAAACTCGAAAAAGCGATCACGCCCAAAACACGCGTGTTCTTGTTCTGTTCTCCGAGCAATCCAACAGGCTTAGTTTATTCTCGTGAAGAGCTCAAGGCCCTCGCCGAAGTTTTAAAACGCCATCCGCAAGTGATGGTGATTTCCGATGATATGTACAATCGCCTCATGTTTGACGGTACAAAATTAGCGCCGCATATTTTGCAAGTGGCGCCGGAGCTGAAAGACCGTGTTGTTCTCGTCAATGGCGGTTCAAAAGCGTACTCGATGACGGGTTGGCGCATCGGCTGGGCCGTAGGCCCTGAAAAGCTCATTACAGCGATGGGCGATTATCAAAGCCAGTCGACGGGCTCACCGTCTAGTATCTCTCAGTATGCAGCTGTGGCGGCGATTAAGTATACGGAAGCTGATATCGATGCGGTCGTAAAGACGCTCATACAGAGAAAGAACGCAGCAATGGATGCGTTTGGAAAGATTCCTCAGCTGCGAGTGATCGAGCCACAAGGGGCGTTCTACCTGTGGGTCGATATGAAGTCCCTCTACGGGAAGTCATACAAGGGCAAGAAAATCGAAGGCTCTAAAGACTTCGCGGATATTCTTCTGAATGATTACTATGTTGCGACGGTGCCTGGATCAGAGTGTGGCTGCGACGGGTATTTGCGCTTGAGCTTTGCTTGTTCTGAAGGCCAAATGAAAGAAGCCATCCAGAGGATGGCTTCTTGTTTGGCTCAGTTAAGTTAATAATCCGTTAAATCTTACTGTGCGCAGTGGTACTGCAGGTTCACCCACACGTTTTGTTGCAATGCCGGGCTGAAGTTAATTACTGCACCACTCACGCTGTATTTGCTGCTGTCCATAGGAGCTGCTGCCTCGGCAGAAGCTTTGTCGGCGCCCGTTCTAACAGTGATCGAAGTCGGAGCGCACTCCAAAGATAACTTCGAAAGAGTGTTGACAGAGACATCGCTGAACAAATTCAAATCCAAATTGGAGCTGCAAAGGCTTGCGATACCACCATTCGTCAACTGAGAAGCCTGACGATACACGGTTCCTGTGTAGTGTGGAGAGAAGTACTGAATACCATTGATTGTAAAGCTCGCATTTTGATTCAGCTGATTTTGGCAAGCATCTGTATCTGCGATGATCGAGTTGAATGTAAATCTCGTTGAATCACCAAAGACCGCGTTCGCTTGAGAAACCAGATTTGTAGGTTGATCCTGGAACTCGAGCACACGCAATGCGCCCGTACCATACTCACGGCAAGCTGGGATCTCTTTGTCACCCAAGGCTGTGTTTACGCGAGAGCAATCTCCAGCAACGCTACGCTCGTCTTCATCAGACAGGAGAATCACAGCCACCGCAGAACCAGCGCGATAACATCCCTGAGTATTGCGGACGCCGCCAGCTTTCCAGTTAGCGAAGTGATTGTAAGCCGCTTTAACACCGCGTTCATCACCAGTTCCTTTATCACCAGTACCGACTTTTGGAATCGAATTAGTGAAGATGGAGCTGTCTGCCGAAAGGCCGGCTTTGTTAAGGATATAGCTGCCGTTTGACCAAGGAAGTGAAACACCCCAGTACCAGGTACCGCCAGAATAAGTTCCTGTGCAGTAAGGTCCAGTACAAGTATGAGTTCCGCCATCGTTCACCGGAGCTCCGCCTTGATTCATGTCAGTTGTTACTGTCCAGCACATTTGCCAGTCGATATTCAAGGCGTTCATTTTGCTCGCCAAAGAACCCATCGCAGCCGCCATTCTTTGTTGAACAGCGATCATCGAAGCGGAGTTGTCGATTACAAGTAAGAAGTCGACTTGATTCTTAGCCGGTGCAACTTGCAATGAATAATTGACGTCTCGATTTCCACTTGGTGGTGGAGTCGGAGTTGGAGTTGGGTTTGTCGTATTGTTGCCGCCGCCAGGAATGGCACCGTCATCGCCCGGAGTATTATTATTGCCTCCTCCAGGACCTGGATTATTTGTATCGTTCCCCGGCACGCCTGATGTGGTTCCAGTTCCATCAGTAGATGGACTAGCAGAAAAACGTACATTTCCACAGGCCGCCAGAAACGACATTAAGAGTAAAGAAATTGTAAATCTCTTAAAAAGATTCTGAGCCATGGTTATCCCCCTGAGGACAAGTTAGCATATGCACCTAAATCCACAAAGGTATAATTCAGCGGTTCCTACTTTGGGACGTGAAATGAAGGGGTCTGGATTGACAGCTGTACAAGGGATTTTCGTCTGTAAAATCCCTGTACAGCAAGTGTCTAAAGAATTACGGGTTGCACTTGTAAGTCATCGTAACGGTTCGGCCTTCGACGACAGCGTTGTTGAACTTCAGATTCGCGCCTGTCAGAGTGTAAGCCGTTGTGTTCACGCCATCGATTGCGACCGACAGAGTGCCAGCAATAGGGGCGCACTCTAACGTGAGCGATGAAATCGAGTTCAGGATTTTATCCTTAAAGAGATTTAGATTTGTCGAGAAGTCGTTCTCGCAGATACTTCCGACACCACCATTAGTCAGGCGAGATGTCTCTATATATTTATATCCCTGGTGGCTTGGTGAACGCAGGCCGAGCTCATCCGGTGTCTCATCTTGAGTCTTTTCGCAGGCCGCATCCGCCACAACGATGGAGTTAAAGGTGAATCGTACATTCGTCCCAAAAATAGACTTCGCTTGAGTGAGCAGATTTGCTGGCAAATCCGGAGCCTCTAAAGGATAGCAAGTTGCAGGATCTTCGTTCATGCTTGTTTTAATGCGCGAACAATCACCGCCGACGGAGCGCTCATCTTCATCGGAAATAACGATGACAGAGACGGCAGCGTCTTTACGATAACAACCGCTTGAACCAGGGACCAGAGGCTCCCCATTGTAGAAGTGGTGGTAAGCTGCTTTAATTCCGCGTTCGTCACCAGATCCAGGAACACCTGCGCCAATTGCATTGATGGTCTGAGTAAAGATTGAATTCAGATTCGCAGTCCCTTTCTTCAGAATGTACTGTGAAGCTCCCGCTGGAGGAGTGTAGCCAACCCAGTTGACGGAAGCTCCCCAATAATAGTTGCCGCTGATCAGTTGACTGCGCGTGACGGTCACACACATTTGCCAATCCATAGGAACGCTTTGGCTCTCGAGCATGCTTGCAAAGCCTGAGAGTTTGCTTGCTAGTTTCAACTGATCTGTCTTCATCGAACCGGAGTCATCGATCACTAACAAAATGTCGACTTTATTCGGATTCGCAGGAACGACTTGAGAATAAGTCACTGTTCGAGGAGTTCCAGTGGGGGTTGGCGTCGGAGTTGGTGTACCACCGCCAGGAGGAGTGACAGTAGGACTAGTCCCCGGAGTCGGGGTTGGCGTACCGCCACCAGGAGGTGTGACTGTAGGACTCACGCCCGGACTTGTACCTGGAGTCGGCGTCGGCGTATTCCCACCTTGGTCATCATGTCTTCCGTCGCCATCTTGCGGATCAACTGTGTCGACCTTTCTGTCGTTGTCGACTGCATTGAATTTCACATTCCCGCAAGAAGCCAAAAGGACTGCGGAGGCGATTAAAATGATGAGTCTCTGAAAAATAGACGGCGTCATGAGTTCATTCTCCCTCTCTCGAGCTTAGCATAAGCTGTCTCATAAACATGTCCTTCGGAAAACTTTTGCCAGAAACTGAGACCTTGGTCCATTGTAGGTCCAGGCTGTTTTCCTCTAAACTGGTCTATATAAGAACACGACGGAGGCCCTGTGAGCTTTTGGGTATTAGTTCAAGTATTAGTGGATTTGATTTTGGTCGCTGGCTGTGTGGGCGCATGGATCCGCTTACAACGCCCACAGAAAGATGATCCGCGCCTCAGCAAAGGTTTGCAGCTCTTGCAAAGCAAGATCGCAGTTCTTGAAGATCTTTCGGATCGAACCGAAGTACAAGTGCAGCAACTCACAACCTTGTTAGAACAAAAAGTGCGCGAGATCCAACAGCAAGTTCAGAACTCCGACAAACAGTTGCTAAAAATTGAACAGAGCATGCAGAAGAGCCTTGAGGTGGCAAAAATTTTCCAGGACCGCATTCCACATAGTGAAATCGTCGAGCGCCAGAGCACTATTAAATATGTTAAAGCGGCTCGCTTAGCTCATCAGGGAATGAGTGTTCAAGAGATCGCGGCTCAAGTGGATCTATCTTTGGGCGAGATCGAAATGATTGCAAAGGTGAATAAAGATCAGTTGATGTTCTGTGAAGAAAGTCTCCCGGAATGGGCGCAGGCTTCAACTCAACCTGAAGCGGCTCTGAAAGCAGCAGCCAATGATGCGGAAGTGGATGCGTTTCAAGAATCACGTATCGATTTAGAAATGCCCCTCAGTCGCGAAGTTCCTGTGGATCTGACGAAGGCCTTTGAAGTTCCAAAAGCGGATCAAGAGGCTCTAAAAAAATTGGGCGATGCTTTCCGCCAAGCGTGCGAGACCGCGAATCATCTCCAACAAGTGACCCAGGGCTTTGTTGAGGACAACAGAGTGACGGCAAAATCTGAAACCAAAACGACCCAGCCAGTGATTCGTCCCGTCACGTTTCCACGCATTGATGCCTCTAAAATCTAATTGAAGTTTCGATTGTTACGGCGGTGTTACCGCCGTAATAAGCTTTGTTCCAGCAGGCTCTGCTCGCTATGCCGCCGCTTATGGTTTGTGGCATAAAGAGCTTCATGGAAAAGTTATTAGAAAGCAAAGTAGAAAGAACATTTCAGGTACGCGACTTTCTGTCTCTTCTGCAGAAACATCTCAAACTCTTCGCGGGACTCTTCGCGAGTCTTCTCCTGATCTCTGTTTTACTGTATGTCTTTAAAATTCCCTACGTCGGTAAGGGCCGTCTTTTGGTCAATGATTCTCAAAATAGTCCTCTGCAAGCATTTTCAACTGCGTATTTTGGGATGACAAAAACCGTGGCCGACGGAAAAAAAGGCAACACCCAGATTGGCAAGCAAATCGAAGTCTTAAAAACCCGTGATTTCTATGAAAAACTCATTCAGCGAATCAGCGAGCGTGGAAAAAGTCCAAGCCTCACCGTCGAAGAGCAAAGCGCCTATGAATACATTAAAGACAAGTATCTGAACGATGCCATGAAAGATGAGGCCAGTAAGCAGGGCTTTATCATGAAACTTGACTCATGGTCACAAGCTAAGCTGGAGTCTGACTATGAGATTAAAGTTTCATTTGCAACTCCTTCCAAGGAGTTGTCATTGTTTTTGACCAATACTGCTTTGGAGCTGTCTTCAGACTATCTTCGCGGCCGTGAGATGACTGAGATTGCTGAAGTCGAAAAGTTCATCACGGAACAGAAGCGTCAGGTGGACCAAAACATCAAGGAGCTCACGCGCGATCTGGCGAACTTCCAATCTCAGCCCGAGAATATTATTTCCTTCACGAGCCGGGAAAAGATGGGGGAGTATCTCTCGGACCTCATGGTGCGAATTAATGAATCTCGATTAAAAATTTCCGAGAATAATAAAGATATAGACCTTCTCCAAGATGGAAACTCAGGAGAAGAAAATGTCGGAAGTGCTCTCTATGGCGTCGGCGGCCGTATTGAAGCGCTACGCCTCGAGAATAAAATGCTCGAGGGGCGTATTGCTCAGTTAAAGGAATCCGTCGATAAAGTCGGCAAGCATTTGAAAGTTCTTCCCGTGGCGGCCCAGATGATGGAAGACAACCGCAAAAAATCAGAACTTGAGTACGTAAAATACAAAGAACTAACAGAGACTCTCGCCAAAGTGGATGCGCAGAAACTTTCAGTGAGAGATCGCTTCGAGATCATCGAGAGAGCCCGGCCCGAAAACACGCTTCCACAGATCGATCTTATCACGATGACTTTTCTCTGCATGGTTTTGTCGGTGGCATTGGGCCTTACACTCGTGTACTTGCAGCATCTTTGGACACCCCTGGTGGTGCAGAAGGAAAGCATTCGCAATGTCATGGTCTACGATGATCACAATCAAGATCCTCGTGTTGTGATTGAAAACGCTAAGATCAAATTTCAATTAGGAAACCACGGGTCCGTGGAGTAAGGAAAAGAATGAAACAATCATATAGCTCCTACCTAATGCTTTTTGCATTAGGCTTTATCGCGTGCACAAAACCAGTCCAACACGAAATCCAACAAGCCGTTGATAAAAACTCGCAGGCAAAGAGTCTTGTTGAGTGGGAAACCGCCGATGAGAATCCACGCAATCTCTTCAAAAAACTTCGCGAACAAGTAAAGACGGACGAACACCTCGGCAGCGAAGTTTGCGATGGATTGTTAGCATTAAACGGACAGGATCTTTCGCTGTTTGAAGAGGAGATCAATAACAAAGAAAATCTGACCGTTTTAAAAAGCTGCCAAGACCAACTCAAAAAGAATATCGAGAAATATTGGCTCGAGCAGAAGAAGCTTTTGCAAACATCCGGGCTGAAATTTCAGTTTCAGCCTCGAGTTGAAAAACGGGATCTCTCGAAGGGTTATCGGGCCGCTACGGGAGATGTTCAGCCGAAAGAACTCGTACTCACTTTTGATGATGGGCCACATACGGAAAATACGCCGCAGATTTTGAATATCCTAAAGGCCGTGAACGCCAAGGTTATGTTTTTCACATTGGGGCCTCACGTCCGGGAAAATCCCACGGTGGTTTATCGAGCCGCGATGGACGGGCACACTATTGGCACGCACTCGTTAACCCATCGATGCCTTGCGAATAATGCAACTTGCACAAAAGCCAATAGTGGAAAGCCGCTGAACTTTAATGAGGCCATTGCAGAGATTCGCGGAGGTCATCAAGCAGTGTATGATATTTTAGGATTCGTCGATCCCTTTTTCCGGTTTCCCTACGGAGAGTCCGATCCTGCCCTGTCGCAATTCCTGGCGGACAGGCAAGTGGCGCAAATGTATTGGAGTATAGATTCGGAAGACTGGAAGGCCCAGAACAACCCGGATCTGCTGAAGAACGTTCTCGCGCAAATCGATAAGAATCAACGCGGTATTGTTTTGTTTCACGATATACAACGCCGCACCTTGGAAATTTTGCCAGAATTTTTAACAGCTATCTATCAGCGCGGTTATACCTTAGTTGTTTTGCAATCGATGGACGAGAATGCTCGCTACAACAGTCAACTCGTGACAAAGGCCCATATCGTTCCTTAATATGATCCGGTATGGGTCCCGTAGATATTGATCGTCCATCCACTTGGAAATTCTATCGTAAAGGAATGTGCGACGGCTGCTTTGGCGGCTGTTGTACAATGCCAGTTGAAGTCAAACTCAGCGATCTGGTTCGCCTCGAAGTCGTGACTGAGGACGAAGCGCAAGGATCTCTGAACAAGCTCGCTAAACGCCTCATGAAAGAAGGCATTATCAGCAGCTATCGTCATGGCACGGAGCTCTTTATGCTGACTCAAAAACATGGCCGAGATTGTTATTTCCTCGACTCGAGAACGCGCCTCTGTACGGTCTATGAGAAGCGTCCTGGCGTCTGCCGAGAGTTTCCGAATATCGGGCCGCGCCCTGGCTTCTGCCCCTGCACACCCAAAGCTAAACGCACCTAGAAGAAAACCGCTGTCTCAGAGTGAGATTGTCTACGGAGTGAGCACCCGTGCGCGCAAATTGCCAAGCCTGGCAAGGGGTCTCGGAGTGAGACCCCCAAACCCAATAGAATCGAGCCTTCCTGGCACATCCTTGGCTTATTGAATAGTTATAACCAAGAGAGGTTTTTATGGGTCACACAAATCGATATGTAACAGGAATGATTCTGGCTGCAGCGATTGTCGTCTTTGCGGGATTCTTCTTCCTGCGAGGAGCCGTAAGAACCGTTAAGCACTCTGAGTTCGAAATGTCCTACAACATGCCTCGGCCCAAGAGCGCTCTTTACAACTTCATCTTCGGTCTTGAGGGCCGCGAGATCGAGCGTAAAGAAGTAAATCCATTCAAAGATAAGAAAGCAGCTGACAATAAAACTGCTAAGAATATTCCTAAAATCGATGCGAAAGCTGAAGCGGCTAAAAAAGCCGCCGAAGCCGCAAAAAAAGCCGCGGCTGCAGCTGCTGCTAAGAAAGCCCAAGTGAAAGTGGATGTCGTGAATGCGACGCCAACGACACCTATCGGTTCTGGTGATGCGAATACAAATCCGCAAGTTCAACAAGGTGGCGGCGCGTATGCTCCTGCTGCGGGACACGCTCAAACAGGCGGCGGTGATAAAGAAACGATGAGCGCGGCTCAATGGCGTGCCTTGGTTGTTGGTCAGCCAACAAAAGAAAACGTTGCTAAACTCTTGACGGCCTTTAACAACAAAGAAGTCGACTCCAGTACTTTGTATCTTATCATGAACGATTTGTTACAAAGCTCGAACTCTGAAACTCAAGGTTTGGGTTTGGCGATCGGACAAAGCGTTCCAAGCTTGAAGAGTTTCAGTACGATTTCAACGAACTACGATAAGCTCGATGCAAATAATAAGAAGAACGCGGATTCCATCATGATGAGCTACATGCAGAGTTCAAAGCTTTCCATCTTGGCATTAGCGCTTCAGTCGGAAGATAATCAGGTTGTCACGCATGCGGCGCAAGTAATGGTTGCGGGTCTTGAGCAAACTAAAAATGGTCAAAACCCAGGCAAAACCAGCGTGAGAACAGACACGGGCCGTGGGGTCGTGGCTTCTGGCAATCAAAATAGCTACAGTCAGTTTGTCGGTATTTTCCAAAACTTAACGAAAAGTAGCGACGCGACGATCGCGGGGCTTGCTCAGAACGCGCTGACTCAAATTCAATCCCTCTCAAACACCTAGACTAATTTAAAGAATTGGTTTTTGATGAAGAGATGTCGAGAATTCTCATCTTGCTCTTCATCTTTTTGATTTCATGGCGCGCGTACGCTGTGACGGCGGTGCCTAAAAATCTAACGGCTTCAGACCGCGAAGCTGCCTTGAACATTTTGGGTTTTGGCTCTGCTGCGAAATTGCTTTCAAGCCCCTATCCTCTGGGTGGATACGATGGTGTTGAAGTGGGAGTGAGCAGTGAATACATTCCACTTGCGGATGTGGCTAGTCTGGGGGCGAAGTCGACATCTCGTAATGACCTCAACTATTTGAATGTCACCTTAGGCAAAGGCCTTTTTTACAATGTCGATGTCTTACTGCAGTTTACTCCCATGCCCCAGGATGAATCCGTTTCTGTCTTTGGCGGTCAATTGCGGTGGAGTTTTTACGAAACGAAGTTTATGCCAGCGGCACTCAGTCTTGTCGTTCACGGTTCGGGAGCGAATTTCAATAATCTTTTGGGAACTCACACAACGGGCTTAGATCTTGTGGGCTCGGTGAATATGAAAGATGTCTCTTTGTTTTTTGGCGCAGGCCAAGCTCGCTCTGTGGGAACATTCATCGGTGGCACCGATGGAGTGACGGATACTGGTAATTCCGAGACTGCGGATGTGAGCTCACCACACACGGTGTTTGGCATTAGCGTGAAAATGGCCAGTGTTTTTGTCGCGTTGGAAGTCGATCGCTATGTGCAATCGACTTATGCCGGTAAAGTCGGTATTCGGTTTTAGAAATTAGTGGGTAATATTTTATCTTTTATAGTCTTAAATAGATACTAAAGTATAATATATTGTCTATTAAAAATTAAAACCTTTTCATGTCTCATCATTAAGGCTAAAATATTAGCTATATGGCTAAAAAACTTCCATTAAAAGACAAAATATTGGACTTTAAATTGGCGTCTCAAAAAGAGATATGTGCGGAGTTAGGGCGGCGCTTGAAGATGCAGCGGCTTTTAAAAAAGTTCAAGCAGCAGGATTTGGCAGTAATGGCGGGTGTGTCGGTGGGGACGGTGAAGAATCTTGAAGCCAAAGGCCAATCTTCGATTGAATCCCTTGTACGGGTAACCATGGCTTTAGACCTGACGCAAGAACTAGCGACGCTTTTTGAAATCAAAATCAGCTCGATTGATCAAATGGCGCGGATTGAAAAACTCAGCATGGACCGAATTCCGCGGAGAGTGCGATGAAAAAAATCGCGGTCATCTATGAGGGCTGGGGTGAGCACTGGCCGTTCGGTCACTTGGCTGATAACGGTCGGCAACTTCTCTTTGAGTATGATCCCGAGGCTCTAAAACAAAAACTGGAGCTTTCACCTTTGAATTTAAAGTTGCGCCCACAGGCTTATGGGGGTTTTCCGGCGTCACAAATGCGCCTCCCAGGTTTGATTGCGGATAGCCTTCCGGACGGGTGGGGGCTTTTGTTGATGGATAAGGTGTTTCGTCAGCAGGGAATTCGGGCGGCGGAAGTTTCTCCTCTGGACCGTCTTTCTTTTCTGGGACCTCGCGGGATGGGAGCTCTGAGTTTTGAGCCAGGTGCCAGTCTTGAGATTGAACTCAAGGATTTAAAAATTTTGGAGATCGCTAAAGCGGTCCAGAAAATCATCGCTGACGAAGCTAGCAAAGCACTACCGCAGCTCGCATTATTGGGTGGATCTCCTCAAGGCGCGCGCCCCAAAGTATTGGTGAACTACAACTACAAAACAAAAATAATCTCGACGGACCCTGACGGAGCCGGATTCCCTTGGTTGATCAAGTTTCAGGCGGAGCGGGAACATAAAGAAGTCTGTGCCATCGAAGCCTTGTACGCCAAGCTCGCCAAAGGCGCGGGGCTGGTGATGGGAGAGAGCGAATATTTTGATCTCGGCAAAAATCTGGCAGCCTTTGGTACGAAGCGCTTTGATCGAGAGCAAAAGATCCGCATTCCCATTCATACTCTGGCGGGTGCTCTGAATGCGGATTTCCGCAATCCCGGAGCTGTCAGTTACACGACGTTTTTACGCTTTACGCGCTTTATGACCAAGAGCGAAGCGGAGGTTTACAAGGCCTTCCGTCAGTGTGTCTTTAATGTGATTTTCAATAATCGAGACGATCATGCGAAGAATTTCTCGTACCGCCTGGAAAAAGACCGGCGCTGGCGGCTTTCTCCGGCCTACGATCTGACTTTCAACAGCGGCCCAGGTGGTGAACACCAAATGGATATATGCGGGGAGGGAAAGAACCCCGGGCGTTCTCATTTGATGGACCTTGCCGAAGAAGGGGGGCTGGAGGCGGAAACCTGCAGCAGCATCATCGAAGAAATTGCCGACGCTGCCGCGAAATTCAAAATGGAAGCAAAGAATTTTCCAATTCGTCCGGCCACCGTTGCGGAGATTTACGAAACGATCGAAGAAAATCTGAATCGGGTTAAATAATCCCTCTAATGCACGAAAAAGAAGTCCTTCAGTCGTATCCGCCTTTTTATTGGCAAGTATAAGTCGAAGAGGCCTTCAGGTTCACTTGTTTGTAGTTGATCGTAAAACGCGCGGGAGCTTTTTTGCTAAGGATGCCCGTTACGACAGACAAAGAGAAATCCACATCACCGGCGGTTACGGAATAAGTCGTTCCACCCATGCGAATCTGCGCCGTTGCTTTTGTAACATCCTGTTGACCGCCCTTCTCAACAGCGATCAGAGGCTGAGAGCCTAGGGAGCAGATTGCGATAGAGTCGAAAGTACTTGCGGCAACGTCCTCGTCACCCGTCTTCGGAGTGGATTTGCAGCTCTTCACTAATTGAGAGCCTGAAGGGCATGTTGCTGCCATCCCAAGCGATGATAGAACCATGATGGATGCAAAGATAATAGTTTTCATATTTTCTCCCTATTGAATAATGCAGGTTTCTTTAAATACAGTTTTATAACCAAAAAACAGGCGTTTTTCTTGAATGATCACCTGAACAGCGCGAATGCTATCGCCTGGCTTGTTCACCTTCAGGGTAACTAATGAGTTGTTGGAGTATTGCTCTTCCGCGTTGTGAAAAACTACTGCAATAATATTGGTATTTTGAGTAGAGACACTCTGCAGTTGGTAACCGAAACCAATTTGAAAAGTTCCTATGCGGTTTCCAATCAGATTTCCGTTCGCATCTGTCGCTGATAGAGATGTACTAAAAGAGTATTTGTCGTTCGCAAAGTCTACTATACAAGATTCATTTTTCTCAGTTTTTCCTGTGAGAGTTAAACGACTCTTGCCCGCAGGGATAAGATCCTGAAGCTCCCTAGGGACCGCTGCGAATACTTTAGTGCAAGTTAGAAACATTGTGAGAGCCAGGGCAAACAGAGTTGTTGTTTTCATTTTCAGTTTCTCCTTTATCATAGACTATTTCTCACAAAGCCCGAGGTCTTGCAATGTGCGAAGATCGGAAATAACAAAATCCGGAAGCCCATTCCAAAGCGCTGAAATGCGAACTCCATTGCGCTCAATCGCAGTGCCTTCCTTGCCTTCAGAGTCTGTATAACTCATTGTTTGGCAAGGGGCAGGTTCTGTACGGCAAAGTCCAGCCTTAATCATGCTAAGTAAATCATTCATAACAAGATTTTGCGCAAAATATTGACTATGGGTTATTTGTTGCCCACCACTAAAAACCGCCAGGGCACCGGTGCGGGTCTCGCCAATCTCGCAGAGGGGGGCAGGTCTTGTGCCAGCAAAGGCAGATGTAGAAAGCAAAGTAATTAAGCTCATGATTGTGAATAGGTGTTTCATAGAATCTCCTTTTTTATGTTTTTGAATCCTTGTTGAAAGCAAATTTAAAGGAGGACAGGATTTAAAAATATGAAAAAAAAGAAATTTTTTCGACTAAAAGATCGACATTTAGGGGCCTCTAAGTAACCAAAATGCCTTTACTAAGAACAAGACCATTTTTACCTATCTCTATACAATTTGAGATTCCAGTAACTTCTTGAAGCTGCTTGTTGAGCTTATAAACTATCATTCTTAAACGATCATAGTGGGAATCATTCAAATCTTCTTCCCAAATGAAATGAGCCACATCTTCAAGGCTTATCTTTTTTATTTCAACAAAGGAAGCTATCAATTTTCCTTGTATTTTTGTGATCTCTACGGGCTTATCAGCCACGCGAAGCGCTCTTCGGTCCTCAGAAAGGGTTAAAGTGATTTTTTGATTTTTACTAAAATCACCAACCAAAGCAGCCAAAAGATTTTTTGAGGCTTTCGATAACCCTTGTAATAAAAAGAGATATTTCTTATTCAATTCTACAATTTGAATTTCGTCCTTCTCCATTTTCATTTCTATCAAGAGAATACGAAGACGCTGCATAGCGGATAGGTCAAAACAATCTAGGTACTCTCCGCTCTTTTCTTTTTTGTTGAAGAGGTCCAGCAAAAAACGATCAAAGGATAAGAGCTCACTTTGGCTTAAAATATTTGCAGCTTCCTGAGCTGCAGTGTTATCCGGGACGCCGCTAAGTAAACAGATTTCGAGAAAGTCTCGGGCCACGAGCCTACGGTCTAAAGAGTTCAGCTCCGCTTTTTTTAAAAGTTCCCATCGCTGCAGAGAGTGTTTAAAGCCAAATAGGGACCACTCCGCCCACATAAGTCCGTGGTGGACTTCTATTTTTAGATCGTTTTCGTTTTTAATAAAGCCAGAGACACTGGCATATTTTGAAGAAAGATCTTTGGAAATACCCAGGTAAGATAAAATCCGTAATTCTTGAACTCCAACAAAGCTCAAATCCGATCGGTCGGAAATGTATTTTTGTGCCTCTTGCAAAAAAGTCAGGGCCTCCGTGATTTCGGCTTGTTCTTCGAAGAGTTTTGCTAAAAACAAAGCCGTTCGGTATTTTGATTCTGTGGACAGTAAATCATGGTTTTCAAAATAAGCTTTTTTGATTTGTAGGCTGGTATTCATAGATGCCTGAAAAAGTCCCAATTCGTACTGACAGGCGGCAATATCACAGGCGAGGCCAACATGGGGCCCAAACGCCTGAGAAGCTCTCACTCCTTCTGACAAGGCAGCGGAAAGATCTCCTTTTTTCATGAGTTCTTTCATTTCAAGATGGCTTTTTTTTCTATTGGCCGCGTTTGAGTTCATAGACGGGTTTACCTGACTGTTGAGGGATGTTCTTTACTGAAATGTCGATGGAAATATTTTTCAATTCGGGAATCTGCTTGAGTTTTAGGGAGGACTTTTCTAGTTCATCATTGCGAATGGAAATACCCTCGAGAGTTTTCCAGCCAGTTCCACCAATACGAGGTCCGGGGCCTCCACGCATGCTAACGCCCGCAAAAAATGGAATGCCTTGAGACATGTAATCACAAACATTCTTAGTTTCTCCATTCATAAAAGTGAACTGGAGCTGAGAGAGAGTGTGTGCCGCTCCTTTGAATATATTGGTATCGTCTGTATGGTTTTCATTGTTAGCCTCGTCAAAAACCATATTCACAAACTGCTCGTCCTGAAGAGCTTTTTCAAAAGATCGAAGGTAGGGTGTAATAAAATTTAATTTTTGCTCACAAGTAAGATTTTTAAGTGCGATCAGTCCTGGAGGGAGTTGTAAGTTTAATTCTTGTGCAATTTGAGCTTCGACTTCAAATGCGCGAAGTGCGGAAAAGGAGTGTTTTATGCTAGTTCTACGTAAAAAGGGGAGTGACGCTTTAGCATCTTTGGTTTCGAGAATTCCCAGGCTAGAAAAATCAATGTTTTCAGCAAAGCCGATTTGTTCTTTACGGTCTAAACTTACAGCGAGTTCATGACTCAAAGTTCTTATAAGACGGTCCTCTCGAAGGTCTCCCTCTTGAAAGAACAAGTAGGTTTCATTGGCCGACGTGGTCCAGCCATTTGCTGGAAACGAACCTCTCTCTGAGGAGACCATATAGTAGCGCTTCTGAAAGCGAAATTTAATTTGAGTCTGAGAAAAATGGCCATGACAACTCGAAAATGCCTGCTGAGCCCTTTCGCTATTAATAAAGAATGAATTCTTAAATGAATTAAAATTTTCGGTGCTTGTCGCGCAAAAACTCTTGCCAGTTGGGGTGCTGAAAATTTTAAGGAGTGCGTGGTCTATAAGAATTGATTCGCGGGAATTTGGCAAAACCTCTTGAATTTGGGCATCCGATGGCGATAAGGCTCTCACTTGCTCTAAATAGTCGGAGTCCGCCGAAGCACAGAGCGCTAATAGAAATCCTAAAGTAAATAAAAAGGCACTAAATAGTCTCATCGGCTTTTCCCGCATTGGATAGCGACCCCGAAGCAAAGAGTGTAGGCCCTTATTTTGGCGAGAGCGCCAGTACGGTCGTTTCTGAGGCAAGCTGTCTTATTAAGGAGATCTCTCATTTGCTCGTCATTGGCCATATCCTGCACCTGCTTGGCCTGATCTGGACTGGCTTGAACAGAGAGAACTTTTTGAGAAACGTTTCCTGAAAGGCTTTTTAGAAGATCTTCTCCCGTATGGGTGCAGGTATTTTGAATGCACTTCATTCCGGCGATGAGTTGGGCTTCTTCCATGGTGGAGCCTTGACCATGGCTGCCATCGCTAATAACGGTGCATAGGTAAGGGCCCTTATGCTGTTCAAGGGACGTTGGATCTGTGGTTAAGACCGTCGTTACAATCTCTAAATCATCAGCAAGACTTTGGTGTCCAAAATCAGCGGCCACGCCCAAGCTTCCGCATAGAAAGCTTCCTGCTAGGAAAACCATCCATTTTCTCAAAGAAAATATTTTTAAGTTAGTTGGCACCATTATATCTCCAAGTAAATGCTATAAATGCAATTCCTAGTCCAATTCTTGAGAGTATATAGCCGATATCTCAGGGTTATGAAGGCAACGATCTCAACACTTGCCGTTTTAGGGCATATTGTGAAAGAGAGGTGGCAAACTTTTAGACAAATAAATTTCTGATTTTTTCATTATGTAGGTCATCGATCTTCTATAAAATCTGTCCGTAATAAAGAGAGGTTTTATGAAGAAATTAATTTGCCTTTTATCTTTTCTAAATCTGTTTATTACCATCCCAGCATTGGCGATAGACGCCGCAAGAGTATGCGAAGACAAAGTTATCTATATGCATAGCTGGGATGAGCCATTGGCGGGCCACGCCGATGGGCAACACCTCGAATATTTAAGGGGTGGATTTGTAATGATGGGGGCAACGGTCCCTCCAACCCGCAATGTTGTATTAGAGGCTTTGCAAAGTGGGCACTCAACTCCCATGTCGCCCCAATATCCAACAGTGACTTGGGACTCTGAAAAAGAACTTTCTTGCGCGAATGCAGTCGCAAGATATATCACAAAATATTTTGCTGTTAACTATGGCATTAAAGTCCAAGTGTTAGTGGAACGTCTTCGTCCAAGTCTTAAACCTAGAAGAAGCACATTGTGGCTGGAAATGACGGCTGATTACATCGAAAAGTTACAAGAAGCCGAAGCCCGTGTGCCTTAATTTATTTAACTAGGAGTATATTATGAAAAAAGTAATCTTGATGCTTGTGACAAGCTTTCTTTCTTTGAATGCCTTTGCTATTGACCTCGATCCCAGCCGTCTCACCGAGCCTGTCTTGATGTATCCATTTGCAAAAAAAATCAAGACGCCAGAAGTTTGTAAGCAAGCTATTGCCGATACTATACAAGGCACTGCCATAGCTTTGGCTGCTAGCGACCTGCGCTCAACCCGGACTGTTGCACTTCAAAGTTATGAAATCACAGCTCGCGGAGTGCTCGACGCAGGAAGCATCTATGTATTTGAGGCAATTGAAATAATGGACCTCGGCTATCAAACGAATCAGGTAAAAATCCGTGCAGATTTTTCTGAGGAGGCTGGCGACTGTAAAGTTCAGAAAATTAGAGTCATGAGTTCAAAGCGACTTTAATATTGGGCCATCCGAATAGATCCGTCGTCCGTCCACCAGAAAACCTCACTCCTCCATCAGTTTCATTTTAGCTCGGATTAAATTTTGAAGAGGCCTATCTATTCATGATCACTAGGAAAGGATAGACTCTTAATAGTTGTATGGACAATGTCTATACAATTTGCTATACTAAATATGAGAAAGATTAACCCAGTTAAGAGCCAGAAAGTAAAAGCTGAGCGGGCCGCTACATCACGATGTATAAATCTAGGAAGTTAAAAAAGGAGTTTGGACTATGAAAAAAACCAAAGTCCCTTCACTGAAGGAATTAGAAAAGAATATTGGAGAGTGGAAAACCGATCTCGAAAGAATGAAGCTTACTCAAGCTCGCAACGAGAAGTTACGCGAAACCAAAGATGCTAAAATCAATATGCGAGTTTCACAAACAGATTTAGAGGCCTTTAAAAAGATCGCCGCCGAGAAAGGCCTTGGCTACCAAACTCTTTTAGGTTCCGTCATTCACAGTTATGTGAATGGTCTGCTTGTTGAAAAGAGATCAACGGCAGCATCAATTAAAACTAAGAAGAGAGCCTAGCACTAAGTTTGGATAACATCATAGCTTCTAATACACGGAAATGAAATCTCGCTGCCATAAGGCCGTCACAATTTTTATTCACCATGACCTCTTAATAAATGGAGGTCCCCTTGAAAAAGATTTGGTTGTCACTTTTGGCAGTTTCAATCATCGCAGGCGCTGGCCTGCGAGTATTTGCGGAAAAGAACCCAGTAATACCACCACCGAATAACACACCTTCGGTGACAAATGAATCCAAGGTCATTGGTTGGCCCAAAGGAAAAACACCTATTGCACCCGCCGGATTTAAAGTGACTGAGTTTGCTGAGCTCGATAGTCCGCGCTCGCTCTACATGCTACCTTCGGGAAATATTTTGGTTTCCCAAGCCATGAAAAAACCTGATGACAAGGGAGAGAATTCTCCGAACCAGATCACCATGCTGGCAATGAATGGTTCAAGCCTCTCGAGCAAGACTGTTTTTGCTAATAACTTAAGACTGCCGTTTGGTATGGCTGTGTGGAAAGATCAAATTTTTATTGCAGAGCCAGAACAAGTTCTGTCGTTTCCATTTGATGGCAACAAAATTATTGGCGCGGGTCGAGTGATCGCCACCTTGCCATTCCCAGAGCCGCAACGTCATTGGACTCGCCACTTAGTAGTTTCTCCGGATGGGAAGAAGCTCTATGTTTCCGTAGGATCTGTTTCCAACGTCGGTGAAGCGCCGGATCCGTTAGATCCACAAAACGCAGCTATTTTACAGATGAATTTAGATGGCAGCGAAGAAAAGATTTTTGCCGGTGGTCTTCGTAATCCTGTTTCAATGGCCTGGGAGCCCCTCACAGAAAAACTTTGGACCGTGGTGAACGAGCGCGATGAAATGGGCGACAACCTTCCGCCAGATTACATCACTCATGTTATCGAGGATGGTTTCTATGGCTGGCCTTATGCTTACTGGGGACAGCATGAAGATCCTCGGCGCAAAGGGGAGAGACCAGATCTTGTCGCGAAGACAATCACACCGGATTTTGCAGTGGGGGCACACACGGCTTCACTTGGAATCACGTTTACGACGAACACGAAGATGCCTGCGCCTTTTAGTGAAGGTGCGCTCATCGCACAGCACGGCTCTTGGAATAGCTCCAAACTTGTGGGCTACAAGGTTTTATTTGTACCGTTTAAAAACGGCGACGCTGTTGATGGGGAACAGGATTTCCTCACTGGGTTCATTGCGGATCAGGCGAATAGCACGGTTTATGGGCGACCTGTAAGTACTGTGATTCTGCCGGATGGAAGTGTGCTGGTTGCTGATGATGGTGGTGGGAAGATTTGGAAGGTTTCTCCGGATAAGTAGGTAATCTTCTCCGCCGATCGGACATCGACCATCTCTACGGACGTCAAAGTAAAATAGAGAAGTCACCATGTCGGCCCCAAAAATGCAAAAAGCGAGAACGGCTCGCCCGTCTCGCTTTTTAGGACTTTGTCTCCTCATAAACCAGGAGGCCAAAATGCTGATAAAACCCACTGACCATGGGAATATTCGACGTTTTTTAAGAGTTGCTCAACGAGTACTTAGACTAGTTCTGCTAGTCTTGGAAATAATTGAAAGGCTCTTTAGGCTGATAGGATAAAGTTTTAGGTTTGCTCCAACGTGTACACCGACCTATGACGGGTCGTTTGAACCCGAGGAGATTCTGGTTCACGGATAAGCTTTTCGTGCGAGCCGCTTTCTAGTTTTTTGCTTTTTCAATCAACTTCGTTGTCGATTTACCATCAACAAATTGGAGAGACATCACTTTGCCTCCATTTTGGATAACGAAATCGCTTCCGACGATTTGCTCAATTTTCCAGTCGCCGCCCTTGACGAGAATGTCTGGCTTCACGGTTTCAATCAGCTTTAGAGGTGTGTCTTCAGTAAAGATGACCGTGTAATCAACAGCTCCGAGAGCTGCGAGAATTTCGGCACGATCTGCCTCGATTTGCACGGGGCGGGTCGGGCCCTTCAGGCGCTTCACACTGGCGTCGCTGTTCACACCGACAACGAGGATGTCGCCGAGTTTTTTTGCTTCTTGCAAATAACGAATGTGACCTACGTGAAGTAGATCAAAGCAACCATTCGTGAAAACGATTTTTTTGTTTTTTGATTTTAACTCGGCCAGATCCTTGGCGATGTTTTCTAATTTTGCGACCTGGCCCATGAAGAATTAAACCTTTTTGAGTAAATCTGCGCCGGTGATTTCGCCGGCGATATCGCGATTCAAAATCATAGAAAGAATCGGCAAAATGACGAAACCTGTTGCGATCACCAAAGCACTGCGAGCCAAAACGCGCACAGAATACATGGCTGTCGTCATTTCATCCGGCTGACCGATACGTTGCTCGAACGCCCACTCTCCAGGAGTCGAGCCCAAGAACATGCGATTCACCAACAAGTAGATGAAACTGACAGAGGCCAGCAACGAGAATGTCGCAAGATAAATCATGCCGGACTCATCTGGATTTGCGAGGTTCGCAATCAAATCTGCTTTGGTGATCATCAAGACGACGATCATGCAAAGAAGGCTCGCTGCGATCACAAGCATTCCATCCAAAAGTGCTGAGGAAAAATTCCAAACGTCTGGTCTGTACTCATCCACTTTTGGAGCTGGCTGCTTATTTTTCGCTGCCGATTTGTTTTCGAAATCCAGGCGACGGTTTTTTTGCAAAGTTTTAAGAATTTCATCAACCGCAGAAGAAGACGGAGATGTTTCAGGTTCCATCGGCATGGATGGAGTCGCCGATCTTCTTGGCAGAGGTGGACGCAAAGGATCTACAGCCTCTTCCTCAATCAGGGAAAGACCGGTTTGGTTCAAGCTCTTGCCTGGTTTGGTCACTTCAAAAGAAGAATCTAAATCTGCTGTTTTTTGAGCAGCCGCTTTCTTTTTGTGAAAACCCAGACCCTCCGTGAGGGGCTTAAACTCAAACTCTTCAAAAGGATCCATTCCATCTCCTTCCTGACGGGCAGAATACTCAACACATCAGATCAAAGTCATACTTTAGGACGGAGACTAGTGCCATGCAAGCCGTTTCCACTCTCAAAACTTGCGGTCCCAGGGTCACTGGATGAAGGGCCAGGTTGCTCATTTTATCAACTTCCGCATCGGAGAAGCCTCCTTCGCTGCCAACGAAGATCCAAATATCTTTGATGGTCCCGAGCTCTCGCTTTTTTTCAGTTACATAATGCTTAATGCTGAGAGTCGATGCGCCCTCATAAGCAAAGAGACCCATCACGGAGGATTTTTGGTTAAAACGAGTTAAAAACTCATCCATATGGAGAGCGGGACTGATTGTCATGAGATCGCCACGGCCACTTTGCTGAGTGGCGGAGCGGACGATTTTATCCCAACGGTCGGTTTTATTCGCTGAAAGCGCGCTGGGTGTGCGAACAAAACTAAATTCTGTGAAGAGAGGCTGAATGCTTTGCACGCCCATCTCCACGGCTTTTTCAACAATCGCATCCATCACTGGAAAGCGCGAAACCGCCAACGCTAAATGAATGTGCGGTTCGGGGAGAGATGGAATCACGCGCTCTTCAAGGATGCGACCTTCGGCGGATTTTTTTCCGACGGAAACCACTTCGACTAGAAATGCTTTACTTTCTTCGGTGAGAACTTCGAATTTAGAACCTACTTCTTGGCGGCAGACATCAAAGATGTGATGAAAGGTGTCGCCCGTGAAGTTCACGCGATCGCCAAAGAGATCTTTTTTTTCAATCCAATAACGGCGCATGTTTATTCCTCAGTGGCGGCTTCAGCTTCTGGCTTTTGCACCCAGTATCCGACCCATTCTTCTTTTTCAAGGCGGCGTAGAACTTTCAAGTTGGAAGCTTCGATAAATTTTTCGAAAAATAGATTATCTCGTTCTGTCAGAATTCCAGTGAGGAACAAAAATCCGCCAGGTTTCAAAACGCGCAAAAGATCTTTGCGAATATTGATCAGCACGCCGTCAATAATGTTGGCAATGACCACATCGTATTCCCCACGCACTTCTTCCAGAAGCGCATTAGAGATTTCGATTTGGTTGAGATTATTGAGCTTCACATTTTCTTTGGCGACACGACGGGCTTCTGGATCGATTTCGATTCCAGTGACCAGTCCAAAACCGCTCTTTTGTGCAAGCATCGCCAGAATCGCCGTGCCTGTGCCGACATCTAAGAGAGTCCAATCAGGAATTTCTTTTTTGTATTTCTCCGCAAGTTTATGCACGAAGTACGAGGCCATTTTGGTGGTCGCGTGAGTGCCGGTACCAAATGCCATACCAGGATCGATGTAAATCGGCTGCTCACACTCCGGCGGAGGTTGCAACCACGACGGCACGATCCAGAACGGGCCGACAAGCTGGAATGGTTTGAAACCTTTTTTCCATTCTTCGAGCCAATCTTTATCTTCTTCTTCGAAGACGCCCCACTTGATGTCTTGATCGATTTCGGTCAGACCGTTGAAAAACTCTTCTTGTGGTTTCTCTAAGAAAAACACATCGAGGTCATGACTCTTTACGGGCACGAGATCTGGATCGTAGGTCAAATCCGGTTGAGTGTAGACCAAAGCTTCGGTCACACCACTGGCTCCGTGTTCAAAAGAGTGGGAGGTGACGTCGTCTTCAAGAAGGGTAGGGACTTGGCTTAAACGAATGCGAAAGTATGACATAGGCACGTAGTTGTGCCCTAAAATTCCCTTGGGGTCCAGTGGGGAGTTAAGAAGTGAATTTTACTGAGCTTTCGTAACAGCAGTCTCTGCAGTTTTTTCAAGCTTTTGTGGCTTCGCAGGGGCTTCCGACGCCGGTGCCGGGCCTTTTGCCACAGCAGGGGCTGGAGCGGGCGCTGTCGCAGGTGCCGCAACCATGGCAACCACAGCAGTTTCAGGTTTTACCACATGCTCTGCCGTTTTCTTTTTATACACAGGTTTGGCATTATCAACGAAAGATCCTTTGAGTTCCACTTTGTCGCCATTCATGATGCCGATTTGTTCCAGCATCGGGAGTTCATCGCGAGAAAGCAGTTTGTATTCGCGGGCTACGGAGACTCTGCCGTAAATTGCAATCACTCGGAGCTGTCCAACAGGGATTAGGATTTCCCCATAGCTTTGAGAACCGTTGGCATCACGCACTTGGATTTTTCTGACGGCTGTGATGACGAGATTCTTTTTCAAACCATCGCTTTCGCCGCCATTAATATAGAAATCTTTGTAGACGATATCGTCGTCAGCCAGAGTGATATTACGACGAACATCCACGATACTTAGATCCTGGGCAAAGGTCTGTTGTGTGGTCAGCATCCCTGCTAAAATAAAAAATCCCCAAGGTTTCATAGTCTACACTCCCTGGGGATTTGATCGGTTGTTTTATTTTGAAACTATATAAGGCTATCGGCCAGCTTTGTTGATGGGTTATTGAGAAACAATGGCACCTTGAACAGTGCTATAGACTTTGTACCCGCCGCTGGTCTTGTAATAGATGTTTGTCGTTGAAGGGCTTGTAGAACCCACGACACCGACGGAAGAAGAGACTTTGTATTTATTGAGGCCCGTGCCGACTTCAGAAGTCGCCTTCATTTGGCCTGAACCCGAAGTAATACCATGTGCCTGCCCCGGAGCTTTAAAGATGCCAATGTCCGGTACCAGACTTTGAATGGATGCTTCCATAGAACAGGCTGTGAGCATCAATGCAAACAGTGCAAAGACAACTACAGACTGTAACTTTGCGGTTCTCATTTAGTAAGTCCTCCACTGTTTAACTTATCGGCTAAAAACCCAACAAGCTTGAAGAATCTCACTCTATATCAGTTTGAGACGCTCGACTTTGCGAGAGCGAAAAAGATCAGTGTCTTTGAGCCTGTTATCAAAATCCTGAACACTTCACTAAGTTTTTTACGGTCAATGCAAAATGAGCAGGGAACCAGAGTTGGTTCCAGTTTTGCTTGAGTACCTATTAGAATCGGGGGATTCATGGAGAAGGTCTTCACACGCCTTGGCGGACTCGTCTTAGTCATTGTTTTTGTCGTAGGATGCGCGAAAAATAATGCGTCTCAATCTGAGAAAGTAAACATCGACTTCAATCAGCTCGCAGCCGACAATCAAGCATTCGCCGCTGCAAATAAAAGTTCAAATTCAGAAGATATGGTTTTACCTACGGGAACAAAACTTCTGGCGGTTGTTAGTAATGACTGCCGTGAGCTTAAAAAAGCAAGTGGTGAGGACCGTTCTGAAAGTATCTCCGAACTTGTAGCTGATCCTCGCCAAGACGGAAGCTTGCTTCGTAAGCAAGCTTACTCGGTTGTTTTAGATAGTGACGTTTCTTTAAATGATCTCAAAGAACAAGCTGGAGCGGATGATTGCTTGATGGAGATCTCGAATGACGGAACTGTTCACACAACAGCCGCACCGAACGATCCGCGCTTTAGTTCGCAAAGACACTTGGCCTCAATCGAAGCTGCTACGGGCTTTGATACGTTCTTGGCGGATGGGGTGCTTACGAAGGATGTCGTTATTGCTGTGATTGACACTGGCATTGATCTCAATCACGAAGATCTCAAGGCCAACCTGTGGAATGATGGCGCTGGGAATGCCGGTTACGACTTTGTTAATAAGGATAATACTCCTATGGACGATAACGGTCACGGCACACATGTGTCGGGACTAGCAGCCGCCGTTACCAATAACAATGTTGGGACGGCGGGTGTCTCTGCTAAGAACACCAAGATCATGGCTTTGAAAGTTTTGGACTCCAAAGGCAGTGGCGGTGATACCAATGTCATTAATGCCATTCGCTTTGCGATTCAGAATAAAGCGGATGTTATCAACATGAGCTTTGGTGGTTACGGAAAATCTTCGGCAACTTTGACGGCACTTCAAGAAGCGGCCGCTGCAGGTATTATTGTTGTGATGGCGGCAGGAAATGATGCAAAGGCTATCACGAATACTAATTTCTTCTCGCCGGCAGGTTATGCGAAGGATGTTGCTGGAGCATTGGCAATTGCTTCTTTTGATACAGCAACGAATAGCCTGAGCTCCTTCTCAAACTTCAGCACAACATACGTTGAACTTGCTTCACCAGGATCGACAGGCATTTTGTCGACGATGCTAGGGAATAAGTACGCTGAGCTTGAAGGAACTTCCATGGCGTCGCCGATTGCAGCGGGCGCAGCGGCTCTGACGGTGAACTGGTTGAAAAGTCATAACTATGCGATTGACCCTGCGACTGTGAAATCCATCATGTTGAATGGCGCCCTGGTGAATAATAATCTAACTGGTCTTGTTGCCGGTGGCCGCAGTTTGAATCTGCGAACTTTGGCATCTTATTTAAAAGCGAACTATATTGGCGGAACAGCTCCGACCCCGACTCCAACACCAGTCATAACACCAACTCCGACGCCAACTCCGATTATGACCCCAACACCGACTCCTACTCCTACTCCTACTCCTACTCCGAAGCCAACACCAATTATCACACCGACCCCAAGTCCAACTCCATTGATGACACCGACTCCGACGCCAACACCAACACCGATTATGACTCCAACGCCTACTCCCACTCCGAAGCCTACGCCGGTAATTACACCGACTCCGACTCCAACGCCCACTCCGGTGATGACACCGGCGCCTACGCCGCAACCAACACCACAGGTGACGCCGATGAAACCGCGCAGAGCTCCGTCGCACTGGTGGAGATGGTTCCTCCGCTGGTAAGCTTTTTTACTAGGTCATCGTCTGGGGTTTACCTAGACGATGATTGGTTTACAGACTTTATGGCCTAGTCCAGTATAGTTTTAACGTTTCGTGCCGATACGACTCATAGTGAGCTGATCGAAATGGTTTTCGATCGTAGGTCATTTATGGAGGACGACACTTGTCGGCGCGACAGAAAAATAGAAAAACCATTCTGCTAATAGCGATTGCCAGCTTCTGGTTCGCTTATGTGGGCATTGTCTCCGCAGAATACTATTTTAATATTACGTCGCGAGTCGATCGTGTGATTCAGGATCGTAAGAAAGACGTGGATTTCGTTCTTGAGTTCTCTGGCAACCTCATTATCAAAGACAATATTGATTCTCTGACAGAGCGATTGAAGCAGGCTCGTGAATTCCGTATGGTCGACTTCTATATCTTACAGAAGAAGGGCAAGGTTGTTGCTTTCTATAATAAGCAAAACAACCCGGACGACCTCAATCAAGATTATACCAGCTTTAATAGTTTCATCGAAAATGCGGATGTCACATTTAAGACGATCCAAATTTACGACTATCGCCTTACGGTGGGTGTGAACACCTCGAAGAAATCCTTATCGCGCGTTGTGTTTGGCGAGCAGAAGTACCTTGTCTTGCATAATTTCGCCATCGTGAGCCTTTTTTCCGCGGTTCTATTCTTCTTTGTCTTCAGAGATGCCGTGAGTTTTACAAAGCTGCGTGGCCTTAAAAAGATCGAGCCGGAAGCGCCGCTGAGGTCCGTGGCGAACGTGATTCCGTTGACACCGGCAAAAGAAAGTCACAAGAGTGTTCTTGCTCCTGCGATTTTGCATGAAATCAAAAGTAAGACTTTCGCACCGGCGAGTTTCGAAGCAACTGCGGTTCGTGTGGAATTGAATACAGAAACTCAGTTGTCATTGAATCAAAGTGATCAATTGAGCACGATCTTGAGCCGCTATCAAATTGCGGCTCTGGAGCTCATTGCCCGCTATGGCGGTCTTCTGTGCCCGAGCACAGGGACCGAATTGGTTTTCCACTTTAAAGGAAGCCGTAAATCCGTTGAGCCTATTGCGGCGGCTTGTGTCCGTTCATTGTTTGAACTGGCTGAAGAGATTGAAAAGACCCTGCCAAACAGCGCAGGCAAGCAGTTTAGACTGAAAGCGGCTCTTCATAGTGGCAATGTTCATTTCACAAAACTTGAAAGTGGTTTTAATTTGAGCGGGACCCCTTATACAGAGTCCGCGAAGCACTTGACTCATGTCGATAGTGGTTTCGATTATTCTGTTTTGGTTCTCAACGAATCTTGCGCGTCATTCGTATCTCCAGTTTGCAAGCTAGAGAATTTCAAACCGCAACTGAGCGTGACTCAAAACTTTGTTTCGCAAGAGACGCTGTTGGCGCAAGATAAGGCAGAGTATTGCACTTACTTCCGCAGTGATGTGAATCTGATGGTTTTGATGAAGTATATGCAAAAGCTAGTGGAAGGTCAGAGAGACGACCTGTTCTTCCGTATCTTTGGTGATTTAAAGCACGTCAAGACAGAGCTCATCTGCTCGGACCTCGAAAAATCATTCACACAGTTTATGGAATTCACGTACAGAAGATCCCATGACAAACCGGTGGATCCAAAGATTCTCTCAGCGGCGGTTTCATTGACTCAGAATTTGATTCCTAGCGGTAAGGGTTCTGAGAAACTCACAGAAATTTTGAAACTCTATCTGCAGTTCGCGGACGCCCGTGTTCAAGCCAATGCTGTTTTGGTTTTGGGTGAAGCACCGTCAAATATCCGCTTCTTGAAAAAATTCATTCACTCTGATCACAACCGTCTCTCAGCAGATGCTCTGTTAGTGACAGGAAAACAAGTCGTAGACAAAGAGCTCGTCAATCGTGTGCAAAGTCTTTTGCGTTCGTCGGACAAAGTTCATCAAGCCAGTGGCCGCTATGTCGCTCTAAAACTTGTTGAGCACTATAAGCAAAGCGATATGTTGTACTATAGTACCAACCCGCATCTGAAGAAACTTGAAGAACTTCTAGGAAAGGCTGCCTAGCGATGAAAATCGAAAAGGAAGTTGTTCATTTTGATCCTCAATTTGCCAGCTTGGCAGACCTGACGGATTTGCAGAAGCTCTACATGCAAATCCTGCAGGGCGGAAAGTCTATCGAGGGAGTCGTTCATCACTTCCTGCAACAAGGATGGTTGGTGAATTTCGTCGAGCTCGCAGATCTGATAGAAAAACTCGTGGCCGTGAAGGCGATTCGCAACACGAGCTTCTATGCTTACTTCGATCGCTTGAAACCGGTTTCTGAAAAGTCTCTGTGGAATAAGATTATGAATCTGGATACTCCCGAAAGCACGATGGGTTCTTTGCGCACTTATAAAGAACTTCCGTTCTTCCGTTCACTCGAGCCGCAATTGACGGACTTCTTGCTTTCTAAAGCAACAATTCACCATGTTCCACCAAAGTCCTTGATTTGCCGTCAGGGTGAGATGACTCGTGATTTATTTGTGATCTTGAAAGGCACCGCCGGAGTTTACAAGCCTCATCAGCAAGGTGGTAAATACCTCGTCGCGTCGCTTGCAGATCACTCGGTTTTTGGTGAAGGCGCTTTCTTGCTCGGACAACCACGTTCGGCGGATGTAATCTCGATGACGGATTGCCGAATTCTTCGTATCCCATGTTTGCCAGAGATCTTCGATCGCTATCTGAAAAAAGAAAAAGCGCAAGGCTTGCAATACCGTTTCTGGGTTCAACATGCACTTCTGAATTCGCCGCTTTTCAAGGAAGTTCCATCGGACTGCTTCGATGCCTTAAGTCACTCCGGCAAATTTGTTCGTTGTAATAATGGCCAGGTTCTCTTCAATGAAGGCGAAAAGGGCCAAAGCGCTTACGTGGTCGTACAGGGATCTTTGGTCGTGAACCAAGGTGGTAAGAATATCAACGTTCTGAATCAAGGCGCTTTCCTTGGCGAGATCGCATTGCTTGCGAACCAAGGCGTTCGCTCGGCCTCGGTTCTTGCGCAACGAGAAACTCTCTTAGTCGAAATCAACCAAACCGAATTTTACAGGCTGCTTGCCCAGAACCTATTCCTTGGTAAGTATCTCCAAGAACTTGCGCATGCTCGTCTCGTGCGTGACGATCAAAGAGCAGCTTAAGCATTCCACAATCTGGACTTTTTGTTTGTTGGATAAAATGACTTAAAGCCCCAATCTGTCAAATCATAGAGATAATTTTCGAAACCGCCTTTAGAATCAAAAGATGGAAAAAACTCTGCTCACGCTTGTTCTACTTTTCTTCGTGCAGCTTCTCTCTTCTTGCGAATCTGCAAAGAAACCAGAGATTCCAACACCTGTCATCCCGCATTTCTCATCAGATATTTTTCATCCTGCCGGCAAAGCGCCGATGTGTAAGTCCATGCTGGATTCTTATTGTAATTATCTTTATTCGCCAGAGGTCTCAGGCAATTTAGAAATTAAAAGATCCGAAGCATCCATCAAAGTTTTACAAGGAGATACGCCGAATCAGTTCTCGCAGGTTTTTTATAGCTATTCACAAGCGAAGCTCCGCAATCAAAATCTTTTACCGAAAGATTTCTATCGCGTTTTAAATCGGCACGCATACTTTGCAAAGTTAGAAACTTTCTTGCAAAGAAAACCGCTGCCGCAGATGACTCTGTCGGATCGGCTGGCGATGGAGCAACAGAGTTTTGAACTGGCGAGTCTCTGGTCTGCAGCCTTCAATGAAACTGTGTTGTTAAGAATGAGCCGTGTCTATCCTGGTTTTCATGCACTGCCGGACAAGCTTGTTCCCACGGAGCTCTCGTTAGAACAAAGCCGTGCTCGGAGAATGTTGATTACTGAGATCTCCAAAGCCATTTGGGAAGGCAATGAGAACTGGAAACGAGTCGTGCAAACCTTCGAGAAGCTAAAACAAAGCTATCTCCGAGTGATCGCGAAGCTGGATGCACCTGATAGGATCAGGCAGAATTGGTCACAGCGTATTGAAGAAGTTAAATTGGTTTTACCGGGTTCTATTCCAGCGATCTCCAATGAAGAATGCTCGACGGTGAAAGCCAACGCCTACTATTATACTTACCTCAATCTTATTACCGTTTGCGCGGGAGACTTTAATAGTGAGGACATATTGGAGACTCTCGCCCACGAGATGGGGCACGCGCTAGATATTGATCGCACTGCTTATCTATTTGAAACAAACTCCGAGATCGGAAAGAGAATTAAATCTCTTCGAAGCAACATCTGCGACAACAAACAGTTTTCATGTGAATCGTGGCAGGAACTGCAAGGTCAGTTCGACGGACTTCTTACTTCTTTAAATGGCTACGAGCCGGACTTGCCCGAGTTTCAAAGATGTTTAAAGCGCAGGACTACGGATAAGACGCTGACTTCGGCGGATATAAGCCGTTATGCCGATAGTATGATGAACGACCGGATTTCTCAGTTAGCTTCACGAGACCGCTTCCTTCGTATCACGAAGGCGCAGATTCCACTGCCAAACGGAAAAACGCAGAAGAACCCAAATTATTTGAATCCTTGCAGCTATTATCTCTGGAGCAACGGGGAGGAGCCCGTGAATGATGAGCTCACGACTTTGATGTTTTTTACAGCGGCTTATCGTTGTTCATCGGAACCGGCTGCACAAAAGATGCGTTCTTCCATCGAGACTGCAAAAAGCATGAGTCGCAAAGTTCTCGAAAAAACTTTAGCAATTGAGGGAGAGTTTTCCAGCATCGACGTGTTAGAAAGTGCCGGCTATTCATCACCACCCGGAGAGCGCTTTGCAGACGTTGTAGGCAGCTATGCGATGGCAGATTACTTAGCGGAGATTCCATTCCAATGGGAAAGACGCAATAAGTTCCTCGCGGGAGCTTCATGGCTTTGCATGGAGCCCTCTCTCGCCAGCCACTTTCCAGAGGAAAGCTCCGTCGAAAAGGAGTTCGTCTTTAGTTCACACACCGAAGGCGACCAAAGAAGAAAAGAATTGTTCTCGCAACCGCTCCGTCAAGTGATCGGCTGCGAGAAAGATTTCCAGTTCAACGAGTGCGCGCTACCACTTAAAAAATAAAACTAGTGGAAGAGCGGCGGCTCACGGTGCTCGCGTTCATAGCGCTGTTGAATGCTCTCTTGTTCGGCGGTCATCTCGACGCCGACTTTGTCTCGTCGGACAAGTTCCCATCCGAAGAAACCAGCACCCATTAAGAGAGCTGTACCGATCGCAGTAAGAGCGATCGAAGGCCCTAGGTCGGCTTTGCCAGTTTCCCAAGTGCCTTCTATGACAAAGGCGTTAACGATATAAAGTGCTAATACGGTCAAATTCAAACTCATATGAATCAGCCCGCGCTTTTTTGCCGCTGTCTGATTGGGAATTCCTAAAGCCCAATCGATAAAACCAGGAACCGCTGTAACCAGCGCGCAAACAATCGCTGCATAATTCGAGAAGTATCCTAGTTTGTACCAGAAAATATCCGGATTCACGGTTTTAAAAACGATGAAGCTGACGAGAGTAAGAACATAAAAAGTAATGGGAAACCCAACCAACATCGGATGGATTGGATGTCCGCCAATTTTTGCTTTGCTATACATAAATCCTCCTTTAAACAAGAGAATCATAACAAGCTCCTTCTCGTCTCGGAGGAGTGTAGTTTGCAAAATTACCGACGGAAATGTGAAGTTTCTACGAACTGGATCTGAGAATACTCAAAGCCAAACAAGTGATAACAATGGTTGCGCCGACAATTTGCAAAGCGCTCATGCTTTCATGTAAAAAGATTCCTGCAGCAATCGTGGCGGTCACAGGTTCTAGCATTGTAATGAGCGCCGCCTGAGAACTCTTCAGTTTCTGCAGGCCCGCCAAAATCAGTGTCATTGGAAAAATAGTCGAGATCGTCGCAATGCCAAGGACGATTTGCCATTGATGCGCGTTCAAAACGTTCCACACCTGCAAGTTCGGATGGTGATAAACGGCAAGTGCAAGAGCGCCAAAAGTAATGACGTACAAACTCGAAGAAATCGGCTTTACATTGCGCTGATAGCGGGCCGAAAAAAGAATATAAGCGGCATAAGTTACAGCCGAACCCAAACCAGCAATGAGCGATGACATATTGTTGATATGAAACTGTCCCCATAAAAGGCAGCTAACGCCAATGAAGGCTCCTAATAAAAGCAACCACTGCATGTGATTCATTTTCTCTCGTAAGAAAAAATGTCCAAGGAGACTCACCCAAAACGGATAGGTGTACAAAAGCAAGGCAGCAAGCCCGACGCTCATACCTTGAATCGCAGTGAAATACAGAGTGGCGAAGACGGCATAGCCGAAAATGCCCAGACCTGCAGAAATCAAAAGTTGAGGGGCAGGAAGACGGACTTTGTCCCGTTGGAAAACAAGGAGCACTGTCCACAAAACAAGAGCAGCAATAATAAAACGATAAGTGAGAAGTTCGCCGACACCTAAGCCTGAAGCAAAGGCCCATTTGCCAAAAATCCCCAAGAAGCCAAAGCCGAGGCTCCCTAGGGTGATTTCAATAATTCCGATAAGAGATTTGCGATTCACTATCTCTTAGTAGAAGGTTTTTTTCTTTTGTCGCCAACGATTTTTTTATTAGGGCCTTGTTTTTGTGCACGCCCTTTATAGGTCTTCTTCACTTTCAATTCTTCCGGAGCGTCCGGCAAGAAGACGCGCTCAATAGCGGCATCATTAAGGTAAACCAATTCGCCACGTTCAACATTGCCGATGCGCAGGCGACCGATCGCCACGCGCTGGAGTTTCATCACGTCAAAACCGATCTTTTCAAACATCTGACGAATTTGGCGGTTCTTACCTTCGGTGATGACCATTTTGTACCAGTCATACTTTTCAGAGCCTTCTTGACGGCGAATTTTTTCGATATGTTTCGCAGCCACTTTACCGCCAATGATGGATACGCCACGAAGAAGCTTTTGCAGATCTTCTTTCGTCGGCTGTCCATCGACCTTCACCATGTATGTTTTCGTAACTTCGGCCTTAGGATGAGTGACCTTGTTGGCGAATTCACCATCATTTGTCAGCAGCAACATGCCTTCGGAGTCCCAGTCAAGACGACCGACAGGGAACACGCGGCCCGGAACGCCTTCAAGATATTCTGCAATGGTTGGGCGGCCGAGAGGGTCTTCCATCGTCGTCAAAACGCCCTTTGGCTTGTTGAGAAGAATGTAGATGTTCTCCAGCGGCTTTTTGAGAGGCTTGCCGTTGACGAGAACACGGTCGTGTGCGGGATCTACTTTGATACCCAATTCGTACACGCGTTTACCATTCACGGTGACTTGGCCTTCTTCGATCATGCGGTCGGCATGACGACGGCTTGCAAGTCCGCTGTCGGCGATTAATTTGTTAAGTCGTAATTTGTTCTCGGAGTTATTTTCTGACATTCTTCATCCGCCTCATTCATCGCAGACCCCATTTTGAGGGAAGGAGCCAATTTGCGAGTAGATTCACTAGTATGACGCAGATCTCTTACCAGAAGAGTGAGAAGTTTGTCACCTGTGAATACGTTTTCGAGGGCGGTTTCAGCCTGAGTAAGAATCATCGCACTCCAGTTGAGAGCCTCACGGTCTCCTTGCTGGATCAAAGCCAAAGTTCTTTCGAGCTGGCTAATCATATCTTGGTAGTAAGGGTCGGTTCTGCGATCGAGGAAGAATTGCTCAACACGCTTGATCGGGTAGAGTAAGCGGGTTTGTTCTTTCAGAGATTCCCCTTTGAATTCAAGGAGTTTCTGATAGACATAGCCGCGCAGAAGAGCTCCGTAGACTTTGTCATTCTTCACGCGGAACTCGGAAATGATATACGGAGCAACCTCGATTTTGTGTTTATGCTCAGAGCTGAGCTCCAATTCCGGCGTGTAATAAAGTGCGAGATCCTTGCGAAGTGGTTCCAGGTGCCCGTCACGAATGGTGAATTTTTTATCATACATGCGCACGCTGAGGCTCTTGTCCTCGTGAAGAACGATCGCGATCAGGCGCTTGTTCTGGTCGTTGACGATGCGAATTTTATCGCTTTCAGAGTACTGAAGTTTCAAGTAATTCAACAAAACGTCTTCGAGGTCTGTGATGCGCTCAATTTCTAAAAGCTGCATCGTCTGAGGAAAGCGGATTTGACTAAGATCAAAGTTTTGTTGGTAGAAGCTGTTGAAATTCTCCAACAAATACTGAACTTCGTTGCCGAGCTGATTTTTGTTGGCTGCCCAGTGTGGGTAGTCCATGCAGTAAATGAAGAACAGTTCTATGAGGTCCGGTGTCAAAGCTTCTTCGGGATTCGGAAATCCACGCAAAAAGTTATAGAATGACAACTTTGCAGGAGTATTCTGCGGGTTCAAACCGGCTACAAATCTGATGAGCTGCCCAACTTTTAGCATGATCCCTTTTTATGAAGAATTGATTTTAGTGTCCAGAAGAAATAGCATGAGATTCGTAGCAAATTCTTAAGGAGGAGTCATGCAAAAGGAACTAAATCCCGAACTTTTCGGTGAAAAGAAAGGTGCCTCACCCGCCCGCAGAGAGGCGTTGGTGCCACCAGCTCCCAGCACGGACCCTGCATATCTGAATACCGACCGCCAAATCTTTGAGCTCAAGACGCAAATGATGAGTGTGAACGAACAGTTAAACAAGCTCACACAGGCCATGAGTGAGATCAGCAAAACCGGCGGTGGGCGCATGGATCGCTTTCAGCAGAACCTCAGCCGCCTCGAAACCAGTCACAATGGTCTCGCGATGGAAGCTGGTCAAAAGATTCAGCAAATCAATAACAAGCTGGCTGAGAGAAAAGCTCTCGATGCTAAAATTCAAGAGATGGTCGATCGTCATAACAACGTGATCAAGAGCTTCGAAGTGCGTTTGAACCACATGCAGAAGTTGCTCACGGAAAAAGAAGCCCAGGCCCAAGCTGCCCACGCCGCTTTGAACGAAGCGAAGATGGAAATTGCCCGTTTGAAGCGTTTCTAGGTGCGTTGCGTTATTGCGCCTTCTTCATGCGATTGAGGAAGGCTGGCGCTTCCTCAAAGCGGGTGAGAGTCAAGACCTCCACCCATTCGCCTTTGGCATTGTAAAAGAGAATCGTCGGCAGCCCCTGAATACGATATTTCTGTTTGAGTTGTCGCAAGATTTCAGAATCTTTCGTCGCATCGAATTTTAGCAAAACAAATTTTTCAGACTCCGCACGGACGGTGGGATTCGTAAAAGTGAATTGTTCCATTTCATGGCAAGCGGCACACCACTCGGCCCAGAAATCGATGATCACAGGGCGAGTTTCTTGCGCCGCTTTTTGCAAAAGCTCTTCACTGTAGGGTTGCCATGGGAGTTGCAAGTCTTTGCGGACTCCTTGTTCCGAAATAAATCGCTGACTGACCAGCGGACGTAGATCAAACACACCGAAAGAAATGTAACCGATGCCGACGAGTAAGAGCGTCATCATCAGACCTTTGATGAGCGCCTGACTTGGGTTTTTTACTGGCCTGAAAGCGCCATAGAAACTAGCGACAATCACAAGGCCTATTCCCAAAGCCGCATCAAAAGCGCGTACTGGAATCAGAAGATTCAAATAATAATAAAACGCGCTCAACATCAACGAGCCGAGTACAAACTTAATTCCATTCATCCAAGCACCTGAACGAGGCAGCAGGCGAATCAGCTGATTGCTGAGCCCCAGAGCGAGGAAGATCAAACCCAAACCGAGAGCGTAAGTAAAGAGCAAGAAGAAGCCGAGAACCTTGTTTTGGTGAGTCGCCACGTAAGCCAAAATGGTGACGAGAACCGGGCCCACGCAAGGGCTTGCAACGATCCCTGCGAAGAGGCCCGTCAAATAAGTTTTTAAGTGCAAATTGCCTATTTCAACTTTGCCGCCGAATTTTTGGCGAATCCACGCGGGCACTTGAATATCGTAAAGGCCGTACATCGAAAGCGCCATTGCTAAAAAAACAAAGCAAATCACGGAAAGAACATAAGCATTGCCGAGGCTCGCGCCAAAGAGGGTGCCGCTGGAGGCCGCTATCAATCCCAAGACTGAGTAGGTTGTAGCAATGCCTATGACATAAATAAAGCTGATTAAAAAATTCTGGCCGCGAGAACGTTTTTCAGAATCATTGCCAAGAACTGCGAGCGTGATTGGAATCATCGGGAAAATACAAGGCGTAAAGCTCGTCAGAATGCCGGCAAAGAATGCCAAAATAAAAATAACGAAACCGCCTCTATTCAGCATCTCCGCAAAATAATCAGAAGAGAAGATGCTGGCGGAGGCACTATTCGAATCTCCAATGGCAGGCGGTGCTGCGATCGTGGGCTCGATAGGAGCGCCGATCAGTTTCATCGGCGTTTCGATTTTTTTAGTTACTGGGAAAAGGCAGAAAGATTCCGAGCATGCCTGATAAGTGAGTTCAAAAATCAGCTTGGTGGAATTTTTCTTAAACTCTAGTGGAGCTTCAATATGTGCAGTCATCGCGCCGGTTTCTTCGATTCCACGGCGTTTTTTCTTGGTGAACTTGTCATAGAAATCATGAACCGGTTTGAGTTTGAAGGCGCTCATTTTAAAACCATCGGGTCCTAAAAGAGTCAGACGGAACATATCTTCGTAAGCGTGATAACCCTGCGGCAATCTCAATTTAATGGTGAGGTCGCCACTTTGTCCTGGGTTCCACTCATATAGGCTGAGGGAAACCTCTGTCAGCAAAGGATCTGGATTGTCATCGGGGTTTTGTGCCCAGACCAAAGTCCTTGGCAGAAAACTCAGAACAAGGACCAGAATGAGTGAAAAACAAAAATGGGTTTTTTTCATAACTCTTTATCAATTATCGGTTGAAAAGGGCCGGAGGTACAGTCTTCTTGTGACCTCGACTATAGACAAGTTTATCTCAATGTCTCTAAATAGCATAGGCTTCTCTTCCGATAAAGACCTTAAGAGGTAGAACATGGGATTTGTCGGTATACTCATAGTTTTTGCAACGGTCTTCGGTGGTTACATCGCCGGAGGCGGTAAAATGCATGTCATCATCGAAGCTGCTATGCTCGAGATGGTGATCATCGGTGGTGCCGCATTCGGAGCTTATGTCGTCGCCAATCCTATGAAAATCGTAAAGATGGGTATCAAGCTTTCCATCAAAGCAATGACCGCGAAAGGTCCTCAGAAAAAAGACTACGTTGAACTTTGTCAAATGTTGTTCCAACTTTTCCAAGTCTTCAGAAAAGAAGGTCCACAAGGGATCGAGAAACACATCGAGAACCCAGAACAGAGTGACATCTTCAAAGCGTATCCAAGTTTCATGCACAATCATCATGCAGTTCACTTCCTGTGTGACACGATGAAAATCACTTTGTCAGCGGAGTTATCTCAGTACGACGTTGATGATTTGTTGTCTTCAGATATTAAAGGTATCCACGCCGAAGAACATTTAGCGCAGCATGCGGTGGCGGCGGTTGCCGGCGGATTCCCTGGGCTGGGGATCGTTGCGGCGGTTTTGGGTATCGTAAAAACGATGGGTCACTTGACTGAAGGTACTGAAGTCATCGGTGAGCACGTAGCCCATGCCCTTGTGGGTACGATGTTAGGGGTATTTTGCGCCTACGGTTTGATCGAGCCGACTGCGACGAAAATGGCGGCGGACATCGAAGCGGAAGGCCGTTATTTAGAAGTGATCAAAGCGGCGATGGTAGCCTGCCAAAGAGGTGCGCCTCCGTTGGTTTGCGTAGAGTTCGGCCGTCGCACAATCATGCCTGAAGAACGTCCTTCATTCGAGGAAATCGACAAGGCCACTAAAGAAATTAAGAAAGCAGCGTAATAAATGGCAGAGAAGAAGACGACGATCGTCATTAAGAAAATCACAGTTGTTGCCGGCGGGGGCCATGGTGGTTCCTGGAAGGTGGCTCTTGCGGATTTCATGACGGCCCTCATGGCCTTCTTCCTGGTTATGTGGCTCTTAGGTCAATCCGATGAAACAAAAAAAGCGGTGTCGGATTATTTCTCAACTCCGTCTGTGATTGAATACAACTTTCAAAACTTCGGGGTGGAAATCACTCTCGAGAAATTATTTCTGGATTTGATCAATGAGCCTTTAAAAGCCTTCCAGCAATTTATTGAGCCTGTGCAAAAATCTCCGAATTTGTTAGACATGGGTTCGGCGAAAGTCGTGACGGCATTCCTTGCGGATCAAATGAACGATTACGCGAAGAATGTTCAAGTCAGCCCGGATGGTTTTGATTTTGATATTCCAGACACTGTGTTGTTTGAGCGCGGTACTTCTGCGCCATTGCCAACATTCGTCGATGTCATGGATAAAATCAAAGGCGTCACCACAGGTCTGCAAGATGCCGAGATTAAAATCACTTCGGGGTTGTTTATACAAGCCGTGCAGGGTTCAAATCCAGTCTTGGCCAACAAAGTTTCTTCGGAGCGTTTGGATTTGGTGAAAAATAAAATTCAAGCAGGCCTAGAGTTTAATACGGTCACGATCAAAGGTTTCTCCAGCGTGAAGGAAAAACGCGGTGAAGTGGATCCACAAAAACTCATTGGCTTCATTCGTATCAGTATCAAGCAAAAAGATGTTACGGGTTCAGGCAAAAAGCCGCGCAAGCTCGAAACAATGTTTGGCGATCCGAATACATCGATGTCGGTGTATGAAAGCTTCGTGAAACAAGCATCGGAACGCAAGAGTGACGGGAAGCCGGAAAAGAAATTCGGCAAAGTCGAAAAGATTTCTAATCCGGTGAATGAAGAACTGGAACATCGTAAGCAGACGGAACTTCCGGCAGCTACGGGTCATGAAGAATAAATAAATCTCTTAAAAACTTGTTGATGCGCCAAGGAGGATGAAGACATCGCCCTTGCCGTTAAACTGCGAAGGGGCTGAGGTGGCTGTACCTGTAATTTGGTAAATGATATTGCTACCACCTTTGTATAAAAATGACGTGCGCAGATCGAAATAGTTTTCCATGTTGGGAACATCATTGATCATCGTGTAGCCAATTTCGTTATCCCACTTCCAGTTTTGACTCAACTCAAATACTTTTCCGAAGGAATAATAATTGGAACTGGCATCGCTGCCTTCCCAGTTCGAGTTGGCTTCGTAACGAACACGATAGCCATGAGATGTAATCACCAAATAAGTCGTGTTGCCATTGCGGGTATCTGTCTTGAAATACTGGTTTTGATAGTAGCCCAGCTTGAAATCCGTCGTGGTGGAAATTAACACCTTTAACTCGGCATTGATTTTTAAGAGGAAATGCTCCGTAGAATCAAAGTTTACGTTGGATCCCCACAGGCCTAGTTTGAATTGTGGACCAAAGTTAAATCCAAAAGCAGCTTGCAGAGACGGATCTTTATCTGTTTGGGTGAGTCCATGTTCTACATAGTTAGTTAAAAGCGCGACATCGCCATTCATTTTGAAACTAGGAATGTCGCTTTTGGAGTCTTCTTGACCATAAGACGATAGACAAAAGAAAGTGCTGCTGAACAGCAACGCGATTTTTATGATAGAATGAGAACCTAATTTTATATTCATAAAGCTTTTGTCTTCCTATTAATTTGACTCAAATCGTTTTCAATGACAAACACAAACGACTATATGGAAACTCATAGACCTTGGACCGAATATACATACGTGGCATTTGATACTGAAACCAGCGGCGCCTATCCCATCGGATCCGACATCATTGAGTTTGGTGCAGTCAAATGGAAGAACGGACAGGAGATCGCGACTTATCAAACGCTTTTGAAGCCACGTGAGCTTCTCACCGAGTTCAATATGAGTATTCATGGCATTACCAACGAGATGGTGGCCGACGCGCCAAAGATGTCAGAGAAGATCCGCGAAATTTATGATTTCATGAGCGATGCGATTCCGATGGCTCATCATGCTCCATTTGATTTAGGTTTTGTCGCTGTCGAGTTCGAAACACATGCACTGCCTTTGTTGACGGGTCCAGTTTTATGCACGAGTTTACTTTCCCGCAAATGGATTCACGGCACTGAAAATCACAAACTCCAAACTTTAGTCAAGTTTCTGAACTTGAACGGTGGGGCTGCTCATCGTGCTTTGGATGATGCACGCTCTTGTTTACAAGTGGGATTAGAGTGTTTTAAACGCATGGGAGAGAAAGCCACTCTCGAAGATGCGATCAAAAGCCAAGGTAAGAAATTGGAGTGGAATGATTACTCCTTGCTCCGTTGGAACAATCCGATCGTTAAAACTATTATTGAAGCGACTTATCAGAAAAAAGACTTAGACATCGTCTATGAAAAATCGGCTTCCCCAGCAGAACCCCGTAAGGTTCGTCCGATGGGCATCGTACGCAATCCAGACGGTGATTACCTTCAGGCACTTTGCCTGAGAGATAACATTGCTAAAAGATATTATCTTGCAAAGATTAAAGACGCGGCTCTTGTGTATTAGGATCTTCGGGAGGCTTGCGGCGACGGAACTCTTCGCGGACCTTTTCTGCAAGCTGTTCAAGGTGTTTAAACTCGTCACCTGAACGCAATTTCAGTCCACGGTCTTTACCTTCCATCGCATCTATCAGAAATTTTTCAAATGCATACACGGGGCCTGCAATGCGATGGGAAATCAATCGCCCGACCGCAAATAGAATCGCACAGAAGGCTACACAGATAATAGAGAACGTGATCACAAACGGAACTAAGAATTTATTTAGCAAGAACTGATTGTTGCCGACGAGCTCAGCAATCGTAACGCGTAAGTAAGTATAAGAGAACACCAAGCTAATCAGAGTTAGACTCAAACCGACGGCCATCAGAACGAGGCAGTACTTCAACTGAAATTTGCGATTGATCCAATAAATTTTGCGGGCATTGTTTTCGGGCCAAAGTAAGTCCCCTTCACGAATGATCGCAAAAACGATCATGCCATAGCCCACCCATTGAAGAGCGTCGGCTAAGTTGAATGCAGGACTTGAAAGCCGTGGCGTGCCTAACACGATAAAATCGATGACATAGCCATAGATAATGCGGTCGGCGACGTTACCAAGAATACCGCCCAACAAGATAGACAATCCCGAACGCAACATAAGACTGCGGATCGGAAGAAGATACTGAACGATCGCGTAAGAGCAAATTAGAAAAGCACCGCCCGTGGAAAGAGACACAATACGCAAAACCGCTGGCAGATCTGAAAACAACCCTAGCATGGCGCCATGGTTGTGGTGCAAAATAAAACTAACTGGACCATGGGAGGAGGAGCCCATCATATTGGAAGCCGCAACCTTGCTTACACGGTCAATCACCCAGGTTACAATCAGTGGAAGAGTTACAAGGAGCCAGTCGCGTTTTCTCATATCTTTTCAATGTACCAAGTGATTTTCCTTGAGAGCAACTAAGCTCATAGATACCATTTTTTAGTCTAGGGAGTTTTTCATGAGATATATGATTTTTGTTTGTTTTTTAATTTTGGCCCGTCCAGTTGTCGCTGAAGAGTCCTACAAAACCGAACTTCAAAAATTAATCAAACGTTCAGGAATCCCTGAAGGTGATCTCGGCATTTACATTACAAGTGGTGAAGGAGAACACCAAGAAGTCATCTATGATTTAAATTCCAAAAAGAAAATGATTCCTGCCTCGATTTCAAAAGTAGCAACTTCGTCAGCAGTTCTAGAATATTTTCCGCCGGGGTACAAATTTAAAACGCAATTAGTCTCTGCCGGAACTGTTCAGGACAAAACTCTCAAAGGGGACTTGTATCTTAAAGGCGGCGGTGATCCGAGTTTTGTCTCTGAAAATATGTGGTTTTTAGTGAATAACTTTAAACGCAATGAAATTCAAAAAGTTGAAGGCGACATCGTCGTTGATGATTCTCTTTTTGACCAGAAGAGATACGATACAAGCCGACAACCAGAGCGTGTCGACAGAGCCTACGATGCTCCTGTGGGCGCGATGTCGTTTAACTGGAATTCGATTAATATCTTTGTCCGTCCCTCAGAGAAAGCTGGAGAGCCCGCCGTCGTGTTCCTCGATCCTGAAAATGAATACGTTCGCTTAGTGAATAAAACAACCACCACAAGTGGTGGAGAAAGCAGCGTTGTTGCTTCGCGAGTTGAAGATAAAAACTTTGGTGGCGATGTCATTCATGTCTCCGGAAAGATTGGCAAAGGCTCCAAGGAAGTCGCAATCTTTAAAAATGTCACTCAGCCAGACATCTGGTCGGGCTACAATTTAAAATCTTTTTTATCTCAGCGTGGAATCAACGTCACCGGAAAGGTGCGTGTGGGAAAAGCTCCTGCAAATGCATTGACGATGGCCGAAGCTGAAAGCAAAGGGGTTGAAGGCTCACTGGCAGATATGAACAAGTTCTCGAATAACTATGTCGCTGAAATGCTGACGAAGGATCTGGGGACATTGAAGGGCGGACAAGGAACTTTGGACGCGGGCATGGCGATGATTAATGAGCATCTCAAAAAACTAGGCCTGCCAGAAGATCAATACTATTTCCAAAATCCATCGGGATTAACTCGGGACAATCGGATCAGCGCTTATGCAATGTGGAAAGTCATTTTCCATTTACGCAATGATTTTAAGGTCCAGCCGGAATTTTTGACGTCACTTCCCATCGCCGGCATTGATGGAACTCTAAAAAAACGCATGAAGAATTCTCCCGGAGAGCGCTGGGTGCGCGCGAAGACAGGATTCTTAACCGACGTTGTCAGTTTGACCGGGTACGCTGGACGTAGTGATGGTCGAGTTTTTACGTTCACCTTTATCTTCAATGGTTCAAAAGATGAGGGGAGTGTGAGAAACTTTTTCGATCAGATGCTGATTGCTCTGACCAAATAGAGATATAGTAAGTAGAGATATAGGTAGTAGAAGTTAGATGTTTGCGTAGCAAAACCACGGAGGGTCTTGCTTGAAATCCTGGATGACAGCTCTTGTTCTGATTTTTGTTGTTTCTTCCGCCAGTCATGCTTTTGATTTCTTCGGGATGTTCGGAAACGAGACCGCCAAAGAAGAAGAGACCAGCGAAAGCACGGTCCCTGACGAAGAAAAAGTCAGCACTTTGGATGAAGATACGCCTGTTGTTCAAACAGACGTTGCCGGTGGTAAAACTCTGACTGGCACTCGCACCTTCCGCCCTCCGGATTACAGCAGTCAAGATAAAGCCTTGGGGTATAGCGCCGATGCCTTCGCAACTCCGAAGGGAATGGAACGGCAGCTTGCGTTCTGGATTGATATCTATTCAAAGTACACAACAGATCAAGGCTTGATTCACGATACCGAGAATCTTGATATCGTTTATGCCGAAGTGGATTTCAAAGACATCGTTAATGATGAATCTCTGAGTGCTCGCCAAAAAGAAAAGAAAAAACAAAAACTAGTCAATGATAAGAAGAAAGAGATTGTTGAGATTCTTCACAAGCTCGATAAAGTGGATTCGCCGGAAGGCCTTAGCGAGTATGAGAAAAAAATCTGGAGCTTCTATCAAGGCGATAATGAATCTCATAAGTTCCGTGAAGCCGCTCATAAATCTCGCATTCGTTTCCAGCTTGGACAAAAAGATCGCATGCAAGCGGCGATTTTCTTTTCTGGCCGCTATTTAGAAGACATGGAAAAGATTTTTCGTGAGGCCGGCTTGCCGATTGAGCTGACTCGGTTGGTTTTCGTCGAAAGTTCTTTCAATGTTCTTGCTCGTTCTAAAGTCGGCGCGAGTGGGTTGTGGCAGATCATGCGCTATACAGCTCGTCCTTATCGCATGATTAACGATGCCGTCGATCAGCGGAATCATCCGATGTCAGCAACAAGACTCGCTTCGCGACTGATGCGTGATAATTACAACATGCTGAAGGCTTGGCCTCTTGCCATGACCGGGTATAATCACGGACCTACGGGCGTTCGCAAGATGACCGAGAAGTATAAAACGCGGGATCTTGCGGAGCTCATTCAAAATGTAAGGTCCCGTCGCAGTTTTGGTTTTGCGTCCAGAAACTTCTATGCATGCTTTCTTGCTGTGCTAGAAGTTGAAAGGAACGCCACAAAGTATTTCCCGAAAGTGGCTTGGTCTCAGCCATTAGATCTAGAAGAGATTAAACTGCCTGTTTCTGTGAAGTACAAAGATCTTTTAACTTGGTTTGATGGCAATGATGAAAAAGCGGAAGTGTTTAATCCGCACCTTTCACGACAAGCGCGTCGTGGCAGCATTTCCATCCCAGCTAAAACTCTGATTGCTATTCCCAAAGATCGCTACAACCAAGCTTTGATTACTCTCGCAAGAGGAGAGTTTAAGTATGCGGCCAATATGGGCCCAGAAATTAAGGCGCCCGAAGAGGCTAAAGGTCCAGAGATTAAGCCGGCAGAACCCGTAAAATAATCTCGGAACGGCTTTTCACAATCTAGACTAGGCCCCAATAAAACTGGATTTGTGAAATGTTGAAAGCGATAAGAAAATCAATAATATGGGAAAAAATAAAATTACTTTAGCTCTTTGCATTTGTGCTATTGCTTTAGTTGCTTCGTCGCTTTTCTACTTTCAAGACCACCCAAGTAAAGACACAGCAGATTTTTCCAGTACGGCTGCAGAGGCAGCGAAGGCCAGCTCTACTTACCGCGGTCCGCTGGATGATTGTCTTCAGAACGCCGCTTTGTTTCGTCGGTCGAGTCATCTCGCATCTGATTGCACTTCTAACTACGTCCATTTTTATCCAGACAATGTGAACCCAAGAAGTGCTGAGGCCACGACTGGTGAAATTAGAATCGGTTCCTTCAATCTGTTCCACTTAGGAGACAATCAGTCTTCGATGAAACATCTTGGCCTCGTGGCAAAGATCATGAATCAATGGGATGTCGTGGGCGCTCAGGAAATGATGCCATTACCTGCAGAGTGGGCGACTGCCAATGCTGGAATTTATGATCTCTTGAATAATAATAACGGCAATGTAAAGTTCCCAGTTGATAATTGGAATGTTGCAATGCCGGGCTATTTGCGACTTTTGTTGTCGCTTCAGGCGTTGGATCCTAGCTGGGCCCTTATCCTGCAACCGACGCCGGAAGGTGAAGGCAGTAGCGGTGAAATGGCGGGTTTTTTTTATCGCTCGCAAAAAGTGCGGCTTAAAGAGTGGGCTTACTGTCCCGCGGATCGCAGTGTCGATTTGAAGTCCAATAATCGTATCAGCAACTATGGTTGCTTGTTGCAAATACCTGATGAGCAAAGACGTTTGATGTCTCGTGTGGCGTTTACTGCTTACTTCCAAGCCGGCAACTTTGACTTTGTTGGCGTGACGACTCATGTAAGATTCCGTGCCGCCGATACGGAAGCCGAATTGAAAGAGCAAACGGATCATGTTTGCAGTTTCCACGCGAACGCGGCGAAGTGTAAGCCAGCTAAAGACGAAGTGGGCCGTTTCTTTGAGGTGGCGGCTATTGCAAATCAGTTCAAAGATATTAAACAAATCTCTGGGGACAAAGATGTGATTTTCACCGGAGACTTTAACTTGCAAGACGATGCAAAGAGCAAGGATCTTTGGGCGGCAGCCTTGAAGTCTGCACCAGGTTACATTGTTACTCAGACAGGTTTGACGACAATAAGTATTAAGGGTGCGAAGATGATCAGCAATTATGATCATTTCGTGGTGGATCCATCGGCGCTGAAGGAATGTGATCTGAAGTCGATTCATGCTTTTGATTTTACAAAAGCAGATTCGAGCCAAGATCCCGTCATGCGTGATATTGCGAGATTCTTAAATCCGAATATGCAAAATCTCTTTCTTCAGGATCAGCAAAACTACATGGTTACTCTCACGAAGTACCAAGGTGGACGTGGGTCTACTCCAGCTAGTGTTCGGGCCCTCTCAGACAAAGAAAAAGCGGATATGCAAAAAAGTTATTCTGAAGCGGTGGAGCGTATGAAAGCGAACAAGTATGGAGCTTTGATGGAGCTTCTCAGCGACCATGTTCCAATTGAGATGAAGTGCCGTATTCCTGCGCGAGATGATGATTAAAGGCTTTTTAAGAATCTTTCAAGAGGATTGATATGAAGACAAAGACATGGATGAAGTTGGGAAGCGGCCTTATGATGGCAGCTGGCTTCGCTGCCTGCACGCAGACAGAAAAAAATCCGATGAGCACGGAATCCTTACGTGCTCCAGCAGCTTTGCAAGATGAAGTGCCGCGCATGATATATGTCACCTACGGCAAAGATGGACGCGCCAACTCGGAAGAAATTACCTCTGCACGCTGGCTTGGACACAACGGTGGCTTTACAGCTGGTGGCCGAGAAGACTACCTCTTAAAATTTTATTATTCTAATTCTCGTGAGAAATCGGCAAGAGGTCTTCGTCACGCTTCTTGCTTTAGGGGGGATGCAAATTCCTTAGCAAAAGAATTTTTCGCAACGGAAACCTCCGCGGATGTCCGTAACCTGCGCAACCGAGTTCCTGAAGTCAAAGCGAGTTCCGATGGAAGAATGCTAGGTCTCAGCTTCGATCACAATGCCAAGGGACGTTTAAGTTTCCGCATTGCTCACTGTGAGTCTGGTAAATCAAGTATCTCCGATACCATTATTTCAAACTGGGTTGAGGGCAAGCCTTCTAAGAAAGTTTCAACTTCTAAAAAAGAAAAGCGGGCCGTGGCAAATAACTCGCACGATGATGGATTCTCCATTATCGATGACACGCATACCTCCGAAGACTTGCCGACCTTCAAGTTGCGCGCGGATTATAATAATGCACCGACGGCTTCGGAAGCAAAGCCCTGGGCGGGCCTCAATCTTCGTGACCCAAAGGAGGCTTTGAAGTTCACTCTTTTGGTTCAGAAATATTTCTATGAGAACATGGCGAACCAAAATCCACGTAAGCCGAACTACAACTTCATTGCGCAGAATAACAAACAACGTTTCTGGTGTCATATGCCGTGGATGCATGTGGGAGCTGCCGGTCGCGAAGCGGTTCATGGAATGACCAAAGAACGTGATCTGATTCCATCAGCGACGATGCCGGTGTATAAGAATGCGGCTCCCGGCTCTGATTGGGGTGTTGCATACTTTAATAATACAGGCTGCAGTGCCGTCGAGAAAGTTTTTGGTAACAACACGAATCCGAAACCGACTCCAGATTTCACGAGCGGAAAATTTGGCGATGGTACTGTGATCATCAAAATGCTGTTCACGACATCAGACTTCCCAGAAATCAAAGATGCTTACACTTGGCGTGCGGCAGTCAGCGGTCCGGGCGCTACCGAGCGCAGTATTCAAAATGTTCGTCATATCCAGATGGATATTGCGGTCAAAGACTACTCGCTCAAGGGCACAACGCCTGGTTTGGACAGCTGGGTGATGGCGGGATTCTACTACGATCCGAACTACGACTTTGACAAAGACCTACGCCAAGTTTTGGGTGAGGAAAATCCACTCAAAGATCTTCCAAATATTCCAAAAGAATTGTTTAAAATGCGTCCGATGGGTGTGCAAACTGGGTTTGATTCTCCAGACAAGGGCGACACGATTCTATTCCCAGGTTCGTATGCGAATGGCTCTGGCGGCCGTTTGAATGGCCCCGCGGACAACCCAAAAACAAGTTGCTTGGGTTGCCATGGAGCTGCCGGAACAGGAGCGAAGATGATTCCAGGGTTCTTGTCGATGAGAATGTTTGAACCCTATCAGAAAAGTACGCAGTTAGATTTCAATCAGCAGTTCGCCTTGGCTAAAGAGAACTACGAAACCGATATGGAAAAATAATTCTGCGATCCTTATCAGTGAATCGGGTCAATGTTGATGTCGAGCACGCGATAAGGATTGTCAGCATATTCTAACAAATAAAGCACAGGTTCTAAATTCTTCAACTGGACGGCGGGAATAACGCCGGCTCCAGGATAGAATCCATCACTTCCACCCCATCCACTGTTTGTGGGATCCAACTCAAAAGTAAAAGAAATAATTTTGTGCTCACCATACGACCAATCCGTGGTGTCGCCGCTGGCGATGTAAAGAGCTGACGACTGTTCGGGAGTATAGTGATTCCAATCCGCCATTTTCTCGGCCATTTTTTGATGAACTTGCTGGTCGCGGGCATCAGCGATGCTGGAGTTTGTGTGACCCCATGGATACAAAATCAGCTCCGAAAACGTATGGAAAGACAAAAGAGTACTGATGTTTTGATGAGCTTCTACGTAGTTTTTGATCGCGACCGTTTCTGGTTCGCTAAAAGGTTGGGGCCCTTTGTAAGTATCGCTATTCGGATTGTTGCTGGATCCGCCAGTACCCCATTGGTAACCGTAGTTGCGATTTAAATCCACGCCATAGGAGCCATCGCTGTTACGGCTGCGATTCTTGCGCCAAAGTTTATAGCTGCCACTGGCAACATCGTACTCGAGTCCATCTGGATTCACTGCTGGAATAATATGAATGTCCCGGCCATTAAGGAGGTTGATGATGCGTGGATTGCCGTTGGTGTATTCGCTGAGAAAGTACTCAGCATAATATAACGGAAGTTCGACGGAAAGGTGTTCACGTGCATGATGGCCGCCCATATAGATAATTGCAGGAAGGGTGTCCGCTTGAGCAAGATTTCCAGAGATGCGTAAAGCCCAGATATCGCGGCCTTCGGTGGATTTTCCTGCCGACGAGAGTTTGATCAAGGTCGGATACTTGGTAACCAGTTCTTGTATTTTCTGAGTGAGCTCTGCGTAGTTGTGATAGGCGGCATCTTTTGATGGGAAGTCCATTGCCGCAGTTAACGGGAAACTTACTTCCAGCCAGCCGAGTTTTTCGATGGCATTTTTCTCTTCCAAGGTTCCGGTGGCTGCGACGAAATCTTCGCGAACGCTTTCAATGACGACACCTTTATCGGCAATCACGCTGCGCTCGAATTGATCGCGGGCACGAATTTTCATCCAATAGAGATTTGTATCAGTGGTGTGAGCTGATTGCGGGGACAAGGTCAGAGCGAGAGAAGCAATTCCTATTGCTGTGAAATACTTGAGAGCCTTCATGGTTCTCCTCCTTAGACTGTGCTCAAAGGCTAGCACAGTCTAAAAAGGACGAACAATGAGACGAAGGTCTAGGATTATTGAGAGCGGCTTCGGGACAGCATCTTCGTCATGGTTTCTTGGCGATTGAGGAAACAAATTCCCAAGCCAAGGCTTTTTCCCCAGACGACTTCTGCGTTCACACTGTGAGTGCGGCCAAGAGATTCGAGTGGAACGGTGACACGAATGATGTCACCTTTCTGAGGGATGTAATCTCCTTGAATGATTTCCAGAAAAGCTCCTGTTAGCGACAGATTCTTCATTTCGGCGATGAGAGTGCCCATGCGACCGAAGATTTCAAGATAAGCACGTTCTTGGGTCATATAGCGTTCCGTAAAAATGTTACCATTGATCATCGGTTGTTCCCTTTTGCCTGAGTCTGCCACTCCATTACTAATATTATCGGTGATAAACGGATCGAATCTAAGTTCTTTCACCGATCGGGACGCTAATTCTCATTTTGAGATTAGGCGGCAAAGAGAAGTTTTGGAAAGTGTCAAACTTGTCGGCTGTTCGTTTTACTTCCGCAAATAAGTCAAAAACGAAAACGGCACCGGCTCGGTACGATCCGACTTCGCCACAAGCTCAAAGCCCGCAGGAATCTCCGGATAATAAGTATCGCCTTCGAAGTCTTTGTAAATGACAGTCAGATAAATCTTATCCGTGACGGGCATCGATTGCTTGTAGATCTCACCGCCGCCGACGATGAAGACTTCCTCACCCCACTGAACTGTCAGTGGTTTCGCGGCTTCGATGGCCTCTTCGAGAGTCTTCACGTATTTCACCAGCGGATTGGTGGATTGCAAATCCTGGCGGCTGATCACGATGTGAAAACGCTGAGGCAGAGGTTTTGCGCCGATCGAATCAAAGGTCTTGCGCCCCATAATCATGATATGGCCTTTCGTGGTGTCGCGGAAGAATTTCAAATCTTCCGGCAGGCTCCAAGGCAGTTTGTTGGCGGTACCGATGACTCGGTTTTGCGACATCGCCGTGACGTGAGTTAGAATCATACGGCGACCTCACCTTTGATGGCAGGGTGCGGATCATAACCGACGACTTGAATATCTTCGAATTTGAAATCAAAGAGATCCTTCACGTCGGGATTCAAAATAAGTTTCGGCAGAGGACGGCACTCGCGTTGTAACTGAGTTTTCACTTGCTCCAAGTGATTTGAGTAAATGTGCGCATCACCCAGGGTGTGAATAAACTCACCCACCTTGAGGTTGCATACTTGAGCGATCATATGAACGAGCAGCGCATAGCTTGCGATATTGAATGGCACGCCCAAGAAAATATCGGCGCTTCGTTGATAGAGCTGACAAGAAAGTTTTCCGTTCGCCACATAGAATTGGAAAAAGGCGTGGCATGGGGGCAAAGCCATTTTGTCGACATCCGATGGATTGAACGCAACGACGAGCAAACGGCGAGAGTCCGGATTTTTTTTGATTTGCTCAACGACGTTGACGATCTGGTCGATTTTGCGTCCATCTGGAGTTTCCCACGACCGCCATTGCTTGCCGTAAACCGGGCCGAGGTTGCCTTCTTCATCAGCCCATTCATCCCAGATTGTTACTTTGTTGTCTTGAAGGTACTTAATGTTGGTATCGCCCTTCAGGAACCACAGCAGCTCGTGAAAGATGGCGCGCGTGTAGAGCTTCTTGGTTGTCAAAAGCGGGAAGCCGTCTTCAAGGTTAAAACGCATCTGGTAGCCGAAAACACTAAGTGTGCCGGTGCCTGTGCGGTCCGACTTCTGATTGCCGTGGGCAAGGACGTGTTCTAAGAGTTCGTGATATTGGCGCATAAGACCTCCGGAAGAAACGGTTCCCATTCTATGAGAGCGGCTTCTGTTGTCTGCCTTTTTCGCGCTGGGTAAGTGATTTTTTCCTGTTGTTTAGGGGGCCCCAAAGCGGTTTAAAAGCCATTTGCTTGATTTCCCGGCAATTAATTGGTTTAACGCTCCCCATGGCGGTGACTCTTCAAAAAGATATTTTGCTCGTAACCCTGAATTCGACTTATCAGCACTGTGCATTCGGATTGCGCTATTTGTATGCCAATCTGGGTGATTTGCAGCCGCGCGCGCAAATCCTGGAGTGGACGATCCACGCCAGTCCTCGCAACATCGTCGAAAAAATTCTGAGCTATGACCCGAAAATTGTGGGTTTCGGTGTGTATATCTGGAATACCACCGAGAGCTTTCAGGTTGTTTCGATTTTGAAGAAAGTGGCCCCGCACGTGGTTGTTGTGCTCGGAGGTCCCGAAGTTTCCTACGAAACTGAAAAGCAAACGATCTGCCAAACCGCCGATTATGTAATTAAAGGCGAGGCTGATTTTCTTTTCCGCGAGTTCTGCGAAAAAGTTCTCGTGCACAACGAGAGGCCCGAACAGAAATTCTATGGAGGCCCACTGCCGGAGATTACGAAGATTCGATCTCCGTATGGTTTTTACAGCGAAGACGACATTAAAAATCGCATCATTTACGTCGAGGTCTCTCGCGGCTGTCCTTACAAGTGCGAGTATTGCCTGTCATCTCTTGATAAACTGGTACGCAGTTTCGATTTGGATCAGTTTCTGGCAGATATGGATAACCTCATTCAGCGCGGAACGAGGCAGTTTAAGTTCGTCGACCGAACCTTTAATTTAAGTATTCAGACCAGCAGCCGCATTCTGCAGTTTTTCTTGGACCGCATTCACTTGAACCTGTTTTTGCACTTCGAAATGGTGCCGGATCGTCTGCCGCCCGAGCTGAAAGAGCTCATTAAGAAATTTCCGGCGGGCTCTTTGCAGTTTGAAGTGGGTATCCAAACGTGGAATCCCGAAGTGGCAAAGAACGTCAGCCGGCGCAATGATTACAACAAAGTTCGCGAGAACTTTAAGTTCTTGTCATTGGAAAGCGGAGTGCATACTCACGCGGACTTGATTGTAGG
>Ga0255338_1000870_pt1 | contig 71971 bp, 68 predicted proteins | sample MeOH1_35cm_T4_19_FD_203715 | JGI IMG/M metagenome (GOLD analysis project Ga0255338, IMG submission 203715) | Sandy soil microbial communities from University of British Columbia, Vancouver, Canada - MeOH1_35cm_T4_195 | ecosystem: Engineered > Artificial ecosystem > Sand microcosm > Unclassified ... | reverse complement strand
GTACAGCTCCTCCGGATCGTAGGCCGGCGGCTCGGGCTCCTCGAAAGTCAGCTCGACCGGCTTGGTGGTGTTCAGGTTGGCGACGATGCGGCGGACGATGGCCAAGGCGTGCTCGTCGTTCTCGGCCACGTGGTCGACCACCCCGGAACGCCGCCCGTGGGTGTCGGCCCCGCCCAGTTCCTCCGCCGAGATGATCTCGCCCGTGGCGGCCTTCACCAGCGGGGGACCCCCTAGGAAGATCGTCCCCTGGCCGCGCACGATGATGGTCTCGTCGGACATGGCCGGGACATAGGCCCCGCCGGCCGTGCAGCTTCCCATGACGCAGGCGATCTGGGCGATGCCCTCGGCGCTCATCCGGGCCTGGTTGAAGAAGATACGGCCGAAATGGTCGCGGTCGGGGAACACCTCGGCCTGGTGCGGCAGGTTCGCACCGCCACTGTCCACCAGATAGACGCAGGGCAGGCGGTTCTGCATGGCGATCTCCTGGGCGCGGAGATGCTTCTTCACCGTCAGCGGATAGTAGGCGCCGCCCTTCACCGTGGCGTCGTTGGCGACGATCATCACCTCGCGGCCCGACACCCGGCCGATGCCGGTGATCACGCCCGCGCCCGGGGCTTCGTCGTTGTAGACGCCATTGGCGACCAGCTGGCCCACTTCCAGGAACGGCGCGCCGGGATCCAGCAGGCGCATGACCCGATCCCTCGGCAGCAGCTTGCCGCGCGACGTATGGCGCTGGCGCGACGCTTCGGACCCGCCCAAGGCCGCCTGGCTCGCCCGCTCGCGGAGCTTGTCCACGAGGCCGCGGTTGACCTCGGCGTTGGCGGCGAAGGCGGCGGAGCCCACGTCCACCGCGCTCTTCAGTTTCCTCATGCGTGCCCTAAGCCGTCTTTTGCAGCACGAGGTCAAGTTCGGCGATCATGGCTTCCCGCATGGCAAACTTCTGCACCTTCCCGGTGACGGTGGTGGGGAAGCCTTCCACGAATTTGATATGCCGTGGAATCTTATAGTGGGCGATCTGCCCGCGGCAGAAATCCCTCACCGCCTCGTCCGATAGCCCCTCGCCGGGCTTCAGCACGATCCAGGCGCAGAGCTCCTCGCCGTACTTCGCGTCGGGCACGCCGATCACCTGCACGTCCTGGATGGCCGGGTGACGGTAGAGGAATTCCTCGATCTCACGCGGGTACACGTTCTCGCCGCCGCGGATGACCATGTCCTTGATCCGGCCCACGATGTTGCAGCAGCCATCGTCGTCCAGGGTCGCCAGGTCGCCGGTATGCATCCACCCGGCCGCATCCAGCGCCTCGGCGGTCCGCTCCGGATCGTCCCAGTAGCCCAGCATCACCGAATAGCCCCGGGTGCAGAGTTCGCCCGGCTGACCGCGCGGGACGACGCCACCGGCCTCGTCCACGATCTTCACCTCCAGGTGCGGCTGGATGCGCCCCACGGTCGAGACGCGAACCTCCAGGCTGTCGTCGCAGCCGGACTGGAAGCTGACCGGCGAGGTCTCGGTCATGCCGTAGGCGATGGTCACCTCCGGCATGTGCATCCGGTCGATCACCTGGCGCATCACCTCGATCGGGCAGGGCGAGCCGGCCATGATCCCGGTGCGGAGGGACGAGAGGTCGAAGGCGGCGAAGTCCGGGTGGCCCAGCATGGCGATGAACATGGTCGGCACGCCGTACAGCGCCTGGCACCGCTCGGCCGCCACCGTCTCCAGCACCGCCAGCGGATCGAACGCCTCGCCCGGATAGACCATGGTCGCGCCGTGGGTCACGCAGCCCAGGTTGCCCATCACCATGCCGAAGCAGTGGTAGAGCGGCACCGGGATGCACAGCTTGTCGCCCGCCTTCAACCGGATCGCCTCGGCGACGAAGAAGCCGTTGTTGAGAATGTTGTGGTGGCTGAGCGTGGCGCCCTTCGGAAAGCCCGTGGTGCCGCTGGTGAACTGGATGTTGATCGGATCGTCGAACTGCAGTGTCGGTCCGATCTCCCCCAGCCGGGTGCGGTCGGCGCGGTCGGCGGTGTTGGACACGTGCGGGAAGCTGAGACAGCCACGGTGCGGGTCGTCGCCGATGGTGATGACGGTCTCCAGCCGCGGCAGCCGGCCGGCCTCCCGCAGCTCGCGGACCATGCTGAGGTAGTCGCTGGTCTTGTGCCGCACCGCGGTGACCAGGGCGCGGCAGCCCACCTTGTTCAGCGCATACTCGGCTTCCGACAGGCGGTAGGCCGGATTGATGTTCACCAGGATCAGCCCGGCCTTGGCGGTGGCGAACTGGGTGACGACCCACTCCGCGCAGTTGGGCGCCCAGACGCCAACCCGGTCGCCGGGATTGAGCCCCAGCGCGATCAGCCCGGCCGCGAAGGCGTCGACCCGGACCTTCAGCTCGGCGTAGGTCCAGCGGACGCCCTGATGCCGCACGATCAGCGCCAGCCGGTCGGCGTGAGCCGCGCAGGTCTCGTCAAACAGGGCGCCGATAGTTTGGCCGATCAGCGGCTGCCCGCTCGCCCCGTGGACGTAGCTCAACTCCGCCATCGTCCTCCTCCCGTGATTTTCTTTAGACGTTAGCCCCGCTGGATGGGGCTGTCCCGATCGCATTGCGCGCCGCAGGGCCCACGTACCTTCCCCGTTCACGGGGGAGGGTGGCCCGAAGGGTGGGGGCGCTGCGCCCGCCTGGGCCTATCCTCACGTAACGTCCCCGTGGCACACAGCGACCGTGACCACCGAAACCTTCCCCGAGATCCGCGAGGCCGTGCGCAAGTTGTGCGCCCGCTTCCCCGGCGCCTACTGGCGCGAGCTGGACCGCGAGCGGGCCTATCCGACGGCCTTCGTGGCCGCGCTGACCGAGGCCGGCTTCCTGTCGGTGCTGATCCCCGAGGAATACGGCGGTTCCGGACTGGGCCTCGCTGCCGCCACGGCGGTGCTGGAGGAGATCCATCGCAGCGGCTGCAACGGCGGCGCCTGCCACGCCCAGATGTACACCATGGGCACGGTGCTGCGGCACGGCACGCCGGCGCAGAAGGAGGCCTACCTGCCCAAGGTGGCCAGCGGCGAGCTGCGCCTGCAGGCCTTCGGCGTGACCGAGCCGGACGCCGGCACTGACACCACCCGCATCACCACCTTCGCCAGGAAGGTCGGCGACAAATACGTGGTCAACGGCCGGAAGCTCTGGATCAGCCGCGCCGAGCACTCCGATCTGATGGTCCTGCTGTGTCGCACGTCGCCGCGCGACGAGGCCAAGACCTCCGCCGGCATGAGCGTGCTGCTGGTGGACATGCGCCAGGCGGTGGGGAACGGCCTGACCATCACGCCCGTCCGCACCATGCTGAACCACGCCACCACCGAGCTGCTGTTCGAGGACCTGGAGGTGCCCGCGGCCAACCTCGTCGGCGAGGAGGGCAGGGGCTTCAAGTACATCCTGGACGGCATGAACGCCGAACGGATCCTGATCGCCTCGGAGTGCATCGGCGACGCCCGCTTCTTCATCGACCGCGCCAGCCAGTACGCTAAGGACCGGGTCGTGTTCGGCCGGCCGATCGGCGAGAACCAGGGCGTCCAGTTCCCGCTGGCCCGCGCCTACGTCCAGATGACCTCGGCCAGCCTGATGGTCGACAAGGCCGCCGCCATGTTCGAGGCCGGCGAACCCTGCGGCACGGAAGCCAATATGGCCAAGCTGGTCGCCTCCGAAGCCTCCTGGTTCGCCGCCGACATGGCGCTGCAGACCCACGGCGGCTTCGGCTTCGCCGAGGAGTACGACATCGAGCGCAAGTTCCGCGAGACGCGCCTCTACCAGGTGGCCCCGATCTCCACGAACCTCATCCTCAGCCACGTGGCCACCCACGTCCTGGGCCAACCCAAGAGCTTCTGATGGCTTACGAGACGATCACCGTGACCGAGCCCTATCCGGGCATCGTCATCGTATGCTTCGCACGTCCTGAGGTCGCGAATGCGCTTTCCACCCAGATGGGTCGGGAGCTCTTGGATGCCTGGAGCAAGCTGCGCGCAATGGATGCGCTTCGGGTGGTTGTTGTTACCGGGGCGGGCAAGCACTTCCAGGCCGGCGCGGACCTCAAGGAACGCAACGGCATGACCGACGACGCCTGGTCGGAACAGCACCGGCTGTTCGAGGCGATGATCCGGGCCCAGCTCGCCTGTCCGGTCCCGGTGATCGCGGCCGTGCACGGGGCGGCCATGGGCGGGGGCTGCGAGATGGCGCTGGCCTGCGACTTCGCCTACGCCGCCGAGGGCGCGCGGTTCGGACTGCCGGAAGCGGGGCTGGGCATCATCCCGGGCCTGGGCGGGACCCAGCTGCTGACCCGCGCGGTCGGCCCGCGCCGGGCGCTGGAGCTGCTGACCACCGCCGCGCCGTTCACCGCCGCCCAGGCCAAGGCGTACGGCGTGGTCAGCGACGTGGTCGCGCCCGACGCCCTGATGCCGACGGTGCTGACCGTCGCCGCCCAGATCGCCGGCCGCGCGCCGCTGTCCGTCCGGGGGCTGAAACGCGTCGTCCACGGCGGCCAGGACCTGGACCTGCCGCGCGCCATGGACCTGGAGCTGACGGTCTACAACCACCTCTTCACCACCGCCGACCGCCGCGAGGGCGTGGCCAGCTTCAACGAGAAGCGAACCCCGGCGTTCGAGGGGAAATAGGCGCTAGCGCGATCGTCGCTCCGAGGATGAGCCGGTGATGCCGCCGGCAATGGCCGGCGGCGCGCTCAAGCGCCACCGCGCGTTGCGTCAGCGCCAGAGGCTGTTAGCGTTCCGGCGAGGCTTGGGGGAAGTCACTCATGTTCACACTCGCAAGAGCGCTGCCGCGTGCGGTCTGCACGATGGCCCTGGCAGGCCTGGCAGGCCTGGCCGCACTGGCGCCGCTGGCGGAGGCCGGCGCGCGCCAGCTCCAGATTCGCGACTACGATCCGCTCGTCCTGGACAGTCCGCAGTCGATCCCTCCGGGCCAGGTCCGGGCGCGCTTCATGGGCGTGAGCACGTTGTTGCTGGATGACGGCAAGGACCAGATCCTGCTGGATGGCTTCTTCTCCCGCCCCGACCTGGGCGACGCCGTGCTGACCCTGGGTCGTCCGAAGCCGGATGCGGGTGTCATCCGTCGCGCGATGGTGCGGACCGGCATCACCCGGCTGCGGGCCGTGCTGGTCGCCCACGCCCACCACGATCACGCCTTCGACACGGCCGACGTCATCGTGGCCGCCGACCGCGCGCAGACCCGTCAGATCCTGCTGGTGGGTTCGGCTTCCGTGCGCAACGTGGCGCTGGGGCGCTACAGGCCCGAGCGCTGGATCTACCAGGCGCCGCGACTATCGCAGGCTGCGGCGCTGGCGGTCGGGGACTTCCGCATCTGGGCGATCGAAACCCCGCATTCGCCCAGCCGGCTCGGTCGTGGCTCGATCGACGGGCCGCTCGGTCCTCGGCCGTCGATCTTCGACTACAAGAGCGGTCCGAACTTCAGCTACGTGGTCGAGCACGGCGACCTGCAGATCCTGCTCTATCCCAGCGCGCATTGGCCAAAGGCTGTGCTTCCGCGGGAGGTGCGGCCGGACGTGATCTTCCTGGGCGTCGGGAACCTTGGCGGCGAAGACGACAGCTTCGCCGAGACCTACTGGCGCCGTGTGGTGCGCGACACCGATGCGCCGCTGGTTATCCCGGTCCACTGGGACGACATCCAGCAGCCGTTGCAGCTGGACCCGCGACTTCCGCACGTGGCCAAGCCGAACACCTTCCTGGACGATGCCCGCAAGGGCCTGCAGAAGGTGTTCAGGCCCGCCTGCGCCAGCCCGGTCGACGTGCGGTTCATGCCGTTCTTCGTCGAGATCCCGCTCGCGTCCGCTCCCCCCGCCTCGGCCAGGTTCCCACGCACCGTGTCCGATCCGATGCGCGGTCCGTGCGCCGCGATCGGCGTCGCGCTGCGCTGATCCGCGTACGGGCTCTAACCGCGGGCGGGCCGCAACATCGGATAGAGGGGCGGATAGTCGCCGGGCTGGATCACGCCGATCACCTCGAAGCCGTGGCGTTCGTACAGCGGGATGTTGCGCGGGTTGCTGCACTCCAGGTACGCGGGCAGGCCGTCGGCATCGCAGCGGCGCAGGCCCTCCTTCACCATCGCCGAGCCCAGGCCCTCGCCCTGCCGGGCCGGATCCACGCCCACCGCGGCCAGGTACCAGTGCGGACCCTCGGGGTGAAAGGCGCGGATCTGCTCACCCACCTCGCCCAGCACCGCGCCGCGGTCCTCCGGCACGTCCGCCAGCACGCCCAGCATGGTCTCCAGGTCGGGGTCGACGCCCGGCGGCAGCCAGAGGGACGCCGCGGCGGCGTCCTCGGTCAGGAAGGCGGTCCCGTGGTCCAGCCCGCGCCCGCCCATGGCCATCACCAGGCGCGGCCAGCCCGCCACGAAGTCGCGCGGCTTCGGGAAGACGTAGCGGACGCAGGGGTCGGCGCTGAACGACAGCAGCAGCGTGTCGCGGATCGCCTCGCGGTCGGCCTCTGCGGCCGTTCGGACTTCGACGGGTTTCATTTCACCTTCATAGCGCGGGATGGCGAAGCAGCGAGTCTCCGCATACCGTCCCGCTGATGAAGATGCCCGCGCCGGACCCCGCGCTGATCGCCCGCAAGGCCGAGATCGTGCGCGCGCTTCGGCGCATCGTGCCGGGCGAGGGGGTGGTTTCGGAGCCTGCCGGGCTCGTGCCGTTCGAAAGCGACGGCCTCTCCGCCTACCGTCAGGCGCCCATCGCCGTGGTGCTGCCGGAGACCACCGCCCAAGTCTCCGAGATCCTCCACTGGTGTCAGGCCAACGGCGTGAAGGTGGTGCCGCGCGGCGCCGGGACCTCGCTGTCCGGTGGGGCGCTGCCCCTGGCCGACGGGGTCGTGCTGGGGCTGTCCAAGTTCGACCGCGTGCTGGAGGTGGACTACGCCAACCGTTGCGCCGTGGTGCAGCCGGGCGTGACCAACCTGGGCGTCACGGCGGCGGTAGAGGCCCGGGGCTTCTATTACGCCCCCGATCCCTCCAGCCAGATCGCCTGCACCATCGGCGGCAATGTGGCGGAGAACTCGGGTGGGGTGCACTGCCTGAAGTACGGCCTCACCACCAATAACCTGCTGGGCTGCGAACTGGTGCTGATGAACGGCGAGGTGGTGCGCCTGGGCGGCAAGGCCATGGACGCCGAGGGCTACGACCTGTTGGGCCTGGTCACCGGATCTGAGGGGCTGCTGGGCGTGGTGACCGAGGTCACCGTGCGCATCCTGCCCAAGCCCGAGACCGCCCGGGCGCTGCTGCTGGGCTTCCCCTCGGTGGAGGCGGCCGGGGCCTGCGTCGGCGACATCATCGCCGCGGGCGTCATCCCGGCGGGGCTGGAGATGATGGACAACCCGGCGATCCGGGCGGCCGAGGCCTTCGTCGGCGCGGGCTATCCGGTGGACGCCGCCGCCCTGCTGATCGTGGAGCTGGACGGGCCGGAGGCGGAGTGCGCGGAGCTGGTCGGCCACGTGCGCATGCTGGCGTCGCAGCGGGGCGCCGACTTCGTGCGGATCTCCACCACCGAGGCCGAGCGGCTGGCCTTCTGGGCCGGGCGCAAGGCGGCCTTCCCGGCGGTGGGCCGGATCGCGCCCGACTACTTCTGCATGGACGGCACGATCCCCCGGGGCCGGCTGCCGCAGGTGCTCAGCCGGATCACCGAGCTCAGCGCCGAGTACGGGCTGGGCGTGGCCAACGTCTTCCACGCCGGCGACGGCAACCTGCACCCGCTGATCCTCTACGACGCCGACATCCCCGGCCAGCTGGAGAAGGCCGAAGCGTTCGGGGCCGATATCCTGAAGCTGTGCGTGGCCGTGGGCGGCGTGCTTACCGGCGAGCATGGGGTGGGCGTGGAGAAGCGCGACCTGATGGGCGAGATGTTCGACGAGACGGACCTGGCCTGCCAGCAGCGGGTGAAATGCGCCTTCGACCCCGGCCTGCTGCTCAATCCGGGCAAGGTGTTCCCGGTGCTGCACCGCTGCGCCGAACTGGGCCGGGTGCACGTACACCGTGGCAAGCTCGCCTTCCCGGAGCTGCCGCGGTTCTGATGCTGGACACCGCCCTCAAGATCCTCAAGCCCACGACCCCCGAAGAGGTCCGGGCCATCGTCGCCGAGGCTGGCGCCAAGGCCCGCCACATCGAGGTGGTCGGCGGCGGGACCAAGCGCGCCATCGGCGCCATGGACCCCGTGGACCTGGTGCTCTCCACCCAGCGGCTGGACCGGATCGTCGACTATGCGCCCGACGAGCTGGTGCTGACCTGCCAGGCCGGCGTGCGGCTCGCCGATATCGAGAAGCTGGTCGCCGCCCGGGGCCAGATGCTGGCCTTCGAGCCGCCGCGCTGGACACGGCTGGTCGGATCGCGCGGCGAGCCCACCTTGGGCGGCGTCTTGGCGGCCAACCTGTCCGGCCCCCGGCGCATCCGGGCCGGCGCGGCGCGCGATCACTTCCTGGGGTTCGAGGCGATCTCCGGCCGGGGCGAGGTGTTCAAGGCCGGCGGCAAGGTGGTCAAGAACGTCACCGGCTACGACCTGATGAAGCTGATGGCCGGCTCGTGGGGCACGCTGGCGATCCTGACCGAGGTGACGATCAAGGTGCTGCCGGCGCCGCGCGTACAGACCACCCTGATGCTGTTCGGCCTGCCCGACGTGCGGGCGGCCGAGGCGATGACGATCGCCATGAACGGGCCGTTCGAGGTCTCCGCCGCCGCCCACCTGCCGTCCTTCGCCGCTCACGCCCGCCCGCTGAAGGCCGAGATGCCGGTCACCGCGCTCCGGCTCGAAGGGTTCGAGGCCTCGGTGGCGGCGCGGGTGGACGGACTGGCGCTGGCGCTGAAGGGCTATGGACGGATCGACGCGGTGGACGGCGACCACAGCCGCGACTTCTGGAGCCAGATCCGCGAGGTCGAGGCCTTCGCGGGCGATCCCCGGCCCCTGTGGCGTCTGTCGCTGCCCCCGGCGGTCGGCTGGCGCGGGCCGCACGGCCTGCCCGGCGACGCGCTCTACGACTGGGCCGGCGGCCTGGCCTGGCTGCTCACCGAGGAGCCGGCCGAGAAGGTGCGCGCGGTGACCCGCGGCCTGGGCGGCCACGCCCTGTGCCTGCGCGGCGCCCCGGCGTTCGGCGGCCGCGAGGGACCGCTGGGCGCGCTGCAGGACCGGGTGAAGGCGGCGTTCGATCCCCTGGGCGTGCTCAATCCCGGACGCATGGAAGGCGGCGCATGAGAACGGCTTTCACCGCCGAACAGCTCGCCGATCCGGAGATGGCCGCCAGCGCGGGCGCCATCCGCAAGTGCGTCCATTGCGGCTTCTGCACCGCCACCTGTCCTACCTATGTGCTGCTGGGCGACGAGCGCGACAGCCCGCGCGGCCGGATCGAGCTGATCCGCGAGATGCTGGAGACGGGCGGCCCGCCCGCGCCCGGCACGGTGACCCACATCGACCGCTGCCTGTCGTGCCTGGCCTGCACAACCACCTGCCCGTCCGGCGTCGACTACGCCCAGCTCATCGACCACGCCCGCGCTCACATCGAGACCCACCACGTGCGGCCGTGGCCGGAGCGGATGCTCAGGAGCCTGATCGCGGCCGTGCTGACCCAGCCCAGGCGGCTGAAGGCGGCGCTGATCCTGGGCCGGTTGACGCGACCGCTGGAGCCTGTGTTCCTGCGGCTCAAGCTCGCGCCCCTGGCGGCGCTGCTGCGGTTGGTCCCGCCGCCCACGCCCGGCATCCAGGCCGCGCCGGCCCGGATGCCGGGGGGCAAACAGCGCGGCCGCGTGATCCTGCTGCAGGGCTGCGTGGAGCCGGCCATGGCGCCCCAGGTGCGCTCGGCCGCGATCCGGCTGCTCACCCGCGCCGGGTTCGAAGTCGTCCTGGCCGAGGGCGAAGGCTGCTGCGGCGCGCTGTCCGAACACCTGGGCCGGGCCGACGAAGCGAAGACCATGGCCCGGGCCAACCTCGCCGCCTGGGCCCGCGCCGGCCAGGTCGACGCCGTCGTCACCACCGCCGCCGGCTGCGGGACCATGCTCAAGGCCTATGGCCGGCTGGTGGGCGAGCGCGTCCCTGCCCGCGACATCCTGGAGTTCATCGCCGAGGTCGGCCTGCCCCCGCCGGTGAAGACCCCGCCGCTCAGCGTCGCCTACCACGCCGCCTGCTCGCTGCAGCACGGCCAGCAGATCAAGGCCGTCCCGCCGCGCCTGCTGGCCGAGGCGGGGTTCGAGGTGCGACTGGTCGCCGAGGGCCACCTCTGCTGCGGCTCCGCCGGGGTCTACAACATCCTGCAGCCGGAGCTGGCCACCCGGCTGCGCGACCGCAAGGCCGCCAACGTCAACGCCACCGGCGCGGTGGTGGTGGCGGCGGGAAACGTCGGCTGCATGGCCCAGCTCGCGCCCGTGCTCGACGCCCCGGTGGTCCACCCCGTGGAGCTGCTGGACTGGGCCACCGGCGGGCCGAAACCCGCGGCGCTGCAACAGCCTAGGTAGTTCTACGGAGGTAGCGCTACGGAAGTAGCGCTACGGAATTTCCAGCTCGCCCCACAGGCGCCAAACTCAAACTCAGAGTTGTGGAGGCGTCGAGCGATGGGACCGGTGGAACTGCAGGCCGAAGTGCTGCTGGCGGCCTTTGGCGTCTACGCGGCCATCGTCATCGTGCTGACCCTCTGGAACGCGCGCCAGGACCGCCGCAAGTCAGGCGGCCTCGACGAAGCCGGGCCAGGTGGACATGTACTTCACGAACGCCGGTCCCAGGCCCTCGTTGGCCAGGTATTCGGCGGTGACCGGTAGGGCCACGGGAACGAACGCCGGGTCGCGGGCCCGCTCTGGGAAGTCGTGGTGCAGGATCGCTGCGCGTCCGATCAGGACGTAGTCGGCCCCGTCGTCCAACATCTTCGACGCGATCGCCGGTGACGTCACCTTGCCCGCCACGCCCAGGCGCACGTTCCCGCGGTCCAGCGCGGTGAAATAGCTCATCAGGCTGCGGCCCTTGAACTCTTCCTCAGTCGGCTCCTTGAAGACATCCCACAGCGACATGTCGAGATAGTCGATCCGCCCGTCGGTCAGCACCGACTGCGCCACCTGGATGATCTCGCCCAGCTTCAGGTCGAACCGTTCCGGCGACAGGCGCAGGCCCACCTGGAAGTCCTTGCCGGTGCGGGCGCGCACGCCGTCGATGATCTCGAAAATGATCCGGGCGCGGTTCTCGATGGAGCCGCCATAGCGGTCCTCGCGCCGGTTCAGCTTGGGCGACAGGAACTGGGCCAGGATGTAGCCGTGGGCGCCGTGGATCTCCACGCCCTCGAATCCGGCCTGCTCGGAGCGCACCGCGGCGGCCACGAAGTCCTCCACCAGCTGCTCCACCTCGCCCAGCGACAGGCCACGAGCACCCGTCTCGGGATCGTCCGAGGGGCAGACCGGCGTGCCGACCAGGTCCTTCGGCGAACGGTTGCCCGCGTGGTGCAGCTGCAGCGCCGAGACGCTGCCCGCCGCCTTGATCGCCGTGGCCAGCCGCGTCAGCCCCGGCAGGTGCTGGTCGCCGAACACGCCCAGCTGGCCGGGGAAGCCCTGTCCCACCGCCTGCACATGCGCAGCGCAGGTCATGGTCAGGCCGAAGCCGCCCTCCGCCCGCTTGGTCAGCCACTTGAACTCATCGTCCGACAGCACCCCGTCCGGATGGCTCTGCAGGTTGGTGAGCGGGGCCAGCATGAAGCGGTTCTTCATGGCCGGTCCGTGGGACAGGGTCAGCGGGGCGAAGAGGTCGGCCAAGGCGAAGGCTCCCGGTAAGGTGTCGGCGATCGATAGCGGCCTTACGCGGGGTCGCGCAAACGAGCCTTTCTGCAAGCGCGTTCAGAGCTTAGGCTCCGCACGGGGGCAGGAGGTCGGAATGACGAAACTGTCGATTGCGGGCCTGACCGCGGCGTTGATGCTTACGGCTGGCGCCGCCCAGGCCCACCACGGATGGGTGGCCTACAGCGACCAGGAATCCCAGGTCAGCGGCGTGGTGGAAGAGGCCTCCCTGGGCCAGCCGCACGGCGTGATACGGATGAAGACCGCCCAGGGCGTCTGGAACGTGATGCTGGCGCCCCCCGCGGCCATCGAGCGCGCGGGCCTGACGCTCGCGGCCATCCCCAAGGGGACCCAGGTCACCGCCCGCGGCCACAAGCGCACCGACGGCACGTTGGAGATCAAGACCGAACGCCTCGTCGTCGCCGGCAAGACCTTCGATCTTTACCCGGCGCGGGACTAGCTAGCCGTCTCGCAGCTCGTCAAGCCGAGCCATGACGATCCGAAGGGGAGGCCCTACCCCTCCGCCGCCAGGAAGATCGGGCCGCCGACCACGTCGTGGCCGCCGCCGGCTACCCGGCGAATGGCGGTGAGCTGCATCACCGGCGGCGTCCCCTCCACCCGGCCCAGGCGGCTGCCCTGCGGGACCGACAGGCGGGGCCGGTGTTCGCTGGGTACGGCGCGGAGCGCGCGGGCGATCTCGGGGCCGTGGGCGTGGAAGGGCAGCGGCTCGGGCAGGGTCGCCACCGGGTGCGTGTAGAGGCCCACCATCCACACGCGGTCCCGGCTGCGCACCACCCCATAGGCGGCGTGAGTGTGGCTGGCCCTGAGCATGTTGCGCCAGTGGCCGGGGCTCTTGCGCCAGCGCATCAGCAGGTCCGCCGAGGCCGCCGGCGGTCCGCCGCCGCGGTGGTAGGCGATGTTCTCGGAGGGCGAGCCGATCGTCGTGCGGCCCAGCAGCCAGAAGCGATGGCTGGGGTCGAACCCTTCCGGCGACAGGTGCTCCACATAGCCCCGCGCCGCCAGGTCGCCGGCGTGGGCCCGGGCGGCGGCGGCCAGCTCCTGGTGCCACTCGACCGGCCCCGCGCCCGCCGCCCGGCGCGCCGCGTTGGTGGCCTCCAGCGCCGAGCGGGCCGAAACCTCGTCGAACCGATGGCCGCCCGCGTCCGCCAGCCGCGCGCGCAGCCGTGCCTCGTAGCCGCTCCAGGCCCCGGCGTCGGAGGCGGGCGGGGCGGCGTCGGTGGCGACGTCCCCGGCCGCCGGCGTGGCGAGCAGGCCCAGGCCCACGCCGATCACGCCCCGCCGGGTCGGCCTCACGGCGCCTTCATTCCAGCGATGTAGGCGCGGATCAGGGTCACCCCCTCCTCATGGATCAGCGAGCGGCCCAGCTCGGGCATCATCACCCCGGGCTCGGCCGAGGCCATGCGGTAGGCCAGGATCGAGGCGTCCGGATGGCCGGGCTCGATGCCGACCCGCAAACCCCCCGAGCCGCGCCCCGCCGCCACCGGCCCCTTGCCCACGCCCAGCGCCGGGGCCCGCGTCTCCTCCACGTTCAGGAACAGGCCGGAGTTGGACGCCACCGCGCGCGGGTTGTGGCAGTGGGCGCAGTTGGCGTCGAGATAGGCCCGCGCCCGGGCCTCCAGCGGCTCGGCGGGATCGTCCCAGCGGGCGGTTCGCGGCGCGGCGTCCGGCTTCGGCGCCCCCGAGAGCAGCCCCCGGCGGCTCCAGTGCGCCAACTGGTTCTCCGCCCCCCCGGCATAGGCGAACGTCCCATTGAGGTTCCGCGCCTTGGGGCCGATGGGCTGCAGCGTCTTGTCGAGCTGGTGGCACTCCTTGCACTGGTTCTGGTTCGGCACCGCGTAGTCGACCTTGCGGACCTGGCCGCGGGCATCCACGAAGCTGACGTCCAGCCGCGCCCCGGCCCGCTTCAGCACCGCCTCGGTCTGCTCGGCGTTCCAGACATAGGCCTGGGCGACCCACCCCTCGCGCTTGCGGATCAGCAGCCGCGTCTCGAGGTAACGGACCTGTTCGTCCGGCCGCCGCAGGTCCGCCGGATAGGCGAAGGTCTTCACCAGGGTCGCGCCGACGGGGAAGTCGAACACCTCGTCCGCCCGATAGCGCGCCTTGGTCCCCGGGGGCAGGTATACGAACCGGAACTTCTCGGCGTAGTCGCTGAACAGCGGCGTGTTCAGGGCATAGGGCGTGAGCCCGTTCGGCTGGCGCCCGCCCACGTCCCGGAACAGCCGATAGTCCCCCAGCTTCGGCGCCGGCGCCTCGGCGAGCAGCACGTCCAGCGCCACGCCCGCCGGCGCCGGCGCCGCGCCAAGGCAGGCGAGGGCGGCCAGGCCGGAGAGGAAGGCCCGCATCACGCCCCCCAATCCCTAGGCCCCAAGGTCGGCTTGGCGTTTCGGCAACACTACCGCCTTGGGTTCGGCAGGGTCCGCGTCGCCGAACGTAGGGGTGACGGCCGGCTTGGCGGTCATCAGCGCGCCGGGCGCGGCCAGATTCAGGTTGAGCACCGGGCCGTCGGCCAGGCGCACGCGCACCGGATCGGTGTTCTGCGCATGGGTGGTGACCCCGTCCCACATCACCGGCGGGATCGTGCCGCCCAGGGCCTTGGCCAGGATCTCGGAGCCGGAGAACTTGGGGTCCCAGCCGTTCTTGCCCAGCTTGTTGTCGCGCACCACCACGTCGCGCGGCAGCGGGTTGTAGGTCTTGTCGTCGAACTTCTCGGTGTAGCTGACCAGCATGACGGCCGCCGACTGGTTGCCGTCGATCTCGTTCTCGAAGACGTGCACGTTCTTGTTGGCCATCACCATGATGCCGGTGCCGACCGGCACATTGGCCACGATGTTGCCCTTGGGCGCGAAGTTGGCCGTGTCGTTCTGCACGACCTTATTGCGATAGATCCGGTGCGAGTGGCCGCCCATCTGCGGCAGGTTCGGCAGGTCGAACACCAGGATGCCGCCGGTGTTGCGCGTCGCGACATTGTCGAACACGTCGGCGTTGTACGAGTTCTCGATCTCGATCCCCGCCACGTTGAACTCGGCCCGGCTGCGCTTGACCACGATGTTCTTGGACTGGCCCACATAGATGCCGGCGTCCGAGGCGCCGCGCACCACCACCTTGTCGATCAGCACGTTGCTGGAGCTGACGGGATAGACCCCATAGGCGCCGTTCGTCTCCTTGGGCCCCCCGGTCCACTCCACGCGCAGGTTGACGAAGCTGATCTGGTCCGAGCCCTTGGACTTCACCCCGTCGCCCTTGGTGTCCTCGACGCCCAGGTCGCGCACCGTCACCCGGTCCGACGTCACCAGCAGGCCCTCGCCGGCGCCCTTCTGTCCCTTGAACGACAGCACGGTGGCGTCCGGCCCGGCGCCCTTCACGGTCACGTCGTCCACGTCCAGCGACAGCCCGTCGGTCAGCTCGTAGCGCCCGGCCGCCAACTGCACCACGTCGCCCGGCTTGGCGTCCAGCAGCGCCGTCTGGATGCGCTCCTGGGCGTCCGCCCCCGGCGCGACGGCCAGTGTCTTCGCCTGCGCGACGCCGCTCAGCAGGGTGGCGGCCAGCAACGCCGTGGAGAGCCGGATCATGGAATTTCCTCTTTGCCTGTCCGGCATCATGACGCGCCGTTCAACTTTGAAAGTGCCGCTGTTCACCGGGGCGGCGCAAGTCTCAACTCTCTTCCAGCTCGTCATGGCCGGGCTCGACCCGGCCATCCATTCCAGTGCGCCCGCCGATGCCCCACCTCGCTCCGAACCGCCGGTTGGATGGCCGGGTCAAGCCCGGCCATGACGAGCAAAAGAACCCAATTCACAGCCCAGCTTTCCGGCCTAACCTCACCCCCATGCACACCGAAATCCTCCGCGTCGGCCCCACCGACGCCGCCCTGCTCGACAAGGTCGCCCCCGACGTCTTCGACGAGCCCATCGACCCCGCCCGCCTCGCCGCATACCTGGCCCAGCCAGGCCACCTGATGGTCCTCGCCATCACCGCGGGAGAGGTCGTCGGCCAGGCCCGCGGCATGATCCACCGCCACCCCGACCTCCCCACCGAACTCTACATCGACAACCTCGGCGTCACCCCCCACCGCAAGCGCGAGCGCCTGGCCACGAAGCTCCTGGACGAACTGGTCGCCTGGGGGATCGAGCTTGGCTGCGAGGAGGCGTGGGTGGGCACGGAGCCAGACAACGAGGCGGCGCGGGCGCTGTACGCGAAGCGCGGGGCGGAGGCGGAGATGGTGGCGATGTTTGTGTATGAGTTGGGCTAAAGTCATCCCCATGCACGACATGAAGGACGAAGAACTTCCCGACGATTGGCCCGGCGAACCGATCAGCGTTCGGACGCTAGTGGAGGCGGATGGCCAGCCTTCGGCGTCTATCGATGGCGATCAGGTGGAGCCGGAAGCCGTCCCTGATCTCGTCGAGGCGCTTGCGCGGAGCAAGGTGAAGAACTCGGAGGCCTAGTATTTTCCGTTTCGCGTGGGCCGGCGCACCCTGCGCCTTAAGTCCACGGCAGCCCACAAGCGCCGCCGTTCGGGCGGGTCAAGGACCGCGCGCCAGCGCGGCCGCGCCAGCGGCTTGTCCTTGAGGCGTCCGGGCGGGGGCGCACCCTCGACGCCCGGACTTTGACCCCCCAAGCTCGTCATGGCCGGGCTCGACCCGGCCATCCATTCCAGAGCGCCCGCCGGCTTCGCACCCCTTTCGAACCGCTGGTTGGATGGCCGGGTCAAGCCCAGCCATGACGAGCAAAGGGGCGAACGCGGAGATGTTCGCGATGTTCGCCTATGAGCAACTGGGAGGCTGAGCCGCCACGATGGACAGCGGTTCGGCTAGCCTTCCATGTGGTCGGAATGCGGTTGGAACATCGGCTCGTAAGGCTCCAAACCCTCCGCGTAGGCGCGCGGGACGATCGTGCCGCTCGCCAAGCCACCGAGGAACTCGGCCATTCCGCAATCGAATTCCTCGAACGCCTGATCATACGGCGCGTGTCGCTGCCACATGACCACCTTCCAGTCGTTCGGTGGTCCCTCTGGCAGCCAATAGAGCTGATCGCCGTAATCGGAACATCCGAACCGGATGAGGCCGCCGAGGTGTGGCCAGAACACGTAGGGCAGCTCCTCGCCAGGCATGAACATGCGCGGCGCGTCCCGCACCTGGGGCTCAAGGGTCAGGCGGGAATTCTCGATCTCCGGCACAGAGACGATCAGGAAATCCATGAAGAGACCGCTGCCGTAGAGTCGCGAGAAGTCTTTGTAGTCCTGTGGCAATTCCGTCCCCAGGTAGGCCTCGAGCGGTTCCCAGGGGCCGGCGAACGGCCGGTGCGGCTCGGCGGGTGGCGGAACGGCTTGAATAAGCGCCTCGATGCCCTTCCGGACGCGCCTGGGGCCTCCAACGCCTGGTCGGGTGTTCGACCAGGCGGGTCCTGTCCCGCCTACGAATGGCACGAACAGCGGATTGCCGGCGAGCGCATCGCTTTCAAAGCCCTCCGGCCTGATCGCACCGGTCGCCAAACCGGCGAGGAAGCCGGTCAGGTCGCAGTCGAACGTTTCGAAATTCTGGAACGCCCGATCCCATACGACCATGCGCCACGCCGCTGGATCCGCGCGGGGCAGCCAGAAGAGGCGATCATTGAATCGCGTGAGGCCCACGTTCAGCAGGCCATCCGGATCGGGCCAGGCCGGGTACCGAACCGAGACGCCGAGATTGATCATCTCGCGCGCCATGCGAAGCTCACCTTCCAGGCTGCCGCGATGCGTACGGTCACCTGGAAGATTGACGGTGAGAAACTCCATGAATTGCCCGCGACCGTACAGCCGGGCGAAGTCCTTGTAGTCCGGCGGCAGACCGGTCCCGAGATAGGCCTCCACAGGCTCCCATGGTCCTGTGAACGTTTGGAGAGGCGCGGCGGGAGGCGCGACCGCACTCAAGAGCGCGTCAATGCTCATTTCTTCGGCCGTCCCAACGGGTTCTCAATGATGACCGCCGTGGGACCGCTACGATCACCCCAGGCCGTCATCGCAATGAACGAAGGGGCTTCCACGCCAGGCGTGTAGTATGGAGTTACGGAGTAATCGATGAGCTCACCTGACCTCACTCGGTGCGCTATTCCATTTTCGTAATCGCGCATGATGGGTGAGTTCGTCTTTCGTGGGGCCGCAAAAGTTTTCTTGGGTTCGTCTGCGTAGCCGCCGAGTTGCTTGCCGAGTAGATGCGACCGATTGTGATAGAATGGCGCCTTGCCACTGATGAAGCCGGGCGGGGTCACACTCTTCTTTGTACGTCCGCCTGTTCCCAGCATCGGCGCTCCTAGGGCCGCATTGACGCCCTGCGATTGCCTGGCGGAGTTCGCCTCGCGATAACGGATACTGCCATCTTGCGGAATATTCGTGCTGGTCTTGATCGGTGGCGCCGGCCGACGAACGTGTGCGCCGCGCGGGATGGCGACCGATAGTCCAGCGTCAGCCACCGCTCCAGCCATCATCGCCCGGTCTCGCGTCTGTGGCGACCCGCCCAGCAATGCGGCGATACCGTAGGCCCCACCCGCGATCGGGTTCCCAGCCATGAACAGGCTGTCCACGACGGCCTTGCGTTGCTGGGCGATCAGCTCTGGCGGGCGCAGGGGATCGCTGACGGGGACGAGGACGTTCGCGCGGCCATTGTCGACCTGCCGATAGGTCTGGTCGCCGATCCTCACAGTCGGATTGAGGCTGGCTCCCTGATTTTCGAAATCAAAGGTGCGCTTGAAGGGCGAGGCGTAGCCGGTGAGAGGCGGCGAAGGCGATCGCATCGCTGGCGCGCCCTGCGCTGCCGGTCGCGTTTGCGTCGCCGGACCCGGACGCGGCTTTCCCCCTGGCGTCTGCGCCATCGAGCACCTCTTGTTCTGTGTTGTGATTTCGGTGTCGGCGGCTCGCGAGCACCCGACACTCCGATCCTCTCACAAGCTTGGCTTCAAGTCAAGAACAAAAGAGGAACATCACCAATTCGGAGGGCGTGCGGCTAAGGTTTCGCGGCGGGCGTTCGACCGTAGCCCACCACCCTCTCAGCTCGTCATGGCCGGGCTTGACCCGGCCATCCATTCCAGTGCGCCCGCCAGGTTCACGTCCCACCTGGAACCGCCCATTGGATGGCCGGCTCAAGGCCGGCCATGACGAGCGAGGAGGGGCGCAAAGGCGTGCCCGAACGCCTAGCCCACCCCCGCCACATAGGCATCGATCTCCGCCAGCCGCGCCGCCACCGCCTCGCGCGGCAAGAACGACCCCGTGAAGCTGTTCTTGGCCAGCGTCACCAGCTCGTCCCGCGACAGCCCCAGGGCCGCCGCCGTCTGCGTCCAGTTCTCCCCCAGATACCCCCCGAAATAGGCCGGATCATCCGAGTTCAGCGTCGCCTTCAGCCCCAGCCCCAGCATCCGCTTCAGCGGGTGGTCCTTCAGGTCGTCCACCACGCACAGCTTCAGGTTCGACAGCGGACAGACGGTCAGGGTCATCCCCTCGGCGACCAGCCGCTTCACCAGGGCCTCGTCCTCCAGCGCCCGGTTGCCGTGGTCGATGCGATCCACGCGCAGCACATCCAGCGCCTCCCGCACATATTCCGGCGGCCCTTCCTCGCCGGCGTGGGCCACCACCTTCAGCCCCTTGGCCTTCGCGGCGGCGAACACGCGGGCGAACTTGGACGGCGGGTGACCCAGCTCGGATGAGTCCAGGCCCACGCCGGCGATCCGGTCCAGGTAGGGCTCCGCGTCCTTCAGCGTCGCGAAGGCGGCGTCCTCGTCCAGATGGCGCAGGAAACAGAGGATCAGGCTGGAGGTGACGCCAAGGTCCCGCTCGGCCTCGGCCATCCCCGACAGCAGGCCGTCCATCACGGTCGCGAACGCCACGCCGCGATCAGTGTGGGTCTGCGGATCGAAGAACAGCTCCACGTGCTTGCAGCCGTCGGCGGCCACCCGGCGGAAATAGGCCATGGCCAGGTCGTGGAAGTCCCGTTCGGCGATCAGCACGCCCGCGCCCTGGTAGTAGATGTCCAGGAAGTCCTGCAGGTTTGAGAAGGCGTAGGCGGCGCGCACCGCGTCCACCGTCTTGAACGGCAGGTCGATACCGTTGCGCTTGGCCAGCTCGAACATCAGCTCGGGCTCGAGGCTGCCCTCGATGTGCAGGTGCAGTTCGGCCTTGGGCAGGCCCAGGATGAAGTCGGTGTCGGTCATGCCGATGTGGTCACCGCGAAAGCGTGTCCGGGTCAAGGCTTGCGGAAGCGGAGAGCGAACTGATCGGTCTTGCCGCGCACCGAGGCATCGAAGACGGCGGCGGATCTCGGGTCGGCCGGATTGGCCAGGACCTCGCTCTCACCGTCGAAGGTGAACCCCGCCGCCTCGACCTCCCTTCTCACCTGCGCTGGGTCGATGCGGTGCAGGCGGTCGGGGTCGGCGCCGCGATGGTCGACGATGACATACCGCCCGCCCGACTTCAGGGCCCGGAAGACCGCCGCGTTGAACGCCTGGACCGCCCCCGGCGGGGCGTAGCGGGTGTGCAGGTCGTGGTAGTTCTGGGCCGTGAACACCAGGTCCAGCGGCTCAGGCGCGCCGAACTCGCCGTTCGTCCCGGTGAGGACCGTGACGTTCTTCAGCGGCGCGGCCGCCGCGTTGGCCTCCGCGTCCGTCAGGTGCCTGGGCAGTAGCTTGACGATCTCGGCCGGCGGATAGGCGTAGACCCGGCCCGTGGGGCCGACGGCCGGCGACAGCAGGCGGGTGAAATAGCCGCCGCCCGGCGTGTATTCCCCCACCTTCCAGCCGGCCTGGACCTGCGTGAACGCCACCACCTCGGCCGGCTTGCGGGCGGCGTCCCGGGTGCGGTCGGCGTCGGTGCGGCCCTGGTCCGCCAGTATCGCGGCCATGGCCGCCAGCAGGACAAGCATGGTCATCGCCGATTCCTCCTAGCTGGAGACGTTCGAGGCTAGCCGGTTTCGACGGGCTTGCTTAGGTTCGTCCTCGCAACTCGGGAGTGTGCGTGCAGGGTTCGGGCGTGACGGCGGCGAGCGCCCAGACGGCGGAGCAGCAGTTCGCCCAGGCGCACGCGGCGTTGCTGAAGACCCGCGGCCTCCAGTTCGACTTCGGCGGCGTGTCGCCGCCGCCCCCGCCGCCGGCATGGCTGGAGCCGCTGGCCCAGATCCTCAAGGCCATCCTGCCGGTGCTGCCCTACATCTTCTGGGGCGGCGTGATCCTGGGCGCGGCCCTGATCCTCTACTTCATCGCCCGAGAGCTGGTCCCCGACCGCTGGTTCAGGCGCAAGACGGCCGCCGTGACCGCGACCGACTGGCGCCCCGAGCCCGACAAGGCCCGCGCACTGCTGGAGGACGCCGATGGCCTGGCCGCGGCCGGCCGGTTCGAGGAGGCGATCCATCTGCTGCTGTTCCGCTCCATCGACGACCTGCGGGCGCGGCGCCCCGGCGCCGTGAAGCCGGCCCTGACCAGCCGCGACATCGCCTCTCTGGAGACCCTGCCCGCCGCGCCCCGCGACGCCTTCGCCCGCCTGGCGCGCGCCGTGGAGCTGACCTTCTTCGGCGGCCGCCCCGCCGGCGCCGACGCGTTCGCGGCCGCGCGCCAGGACTACGAGGCCTTCGCCTTCGCCGAGGGCTGGCGATGAGCGAGGCCGCGCCCGCAAAGCCTCCGGCCTTCGCCGCCGGCGCCATCCTGGCCCTGGTGCTGGTGGGCATCGTGGCCGCCGCGGCCATGGCGGTGCTGTCGGCCTATGCGCCGGACCTCCGCTCGGGCCAGGACGGCCGGGCGCACGCGCTGTCGAAGTCCGCGGTCGGCTACGCCGGCGCGCCGATCCTGATGCAGGGCCTGGGCGCCTCGGTGCTCGTCAGCCGCACCCGCCCGGTTCGGCCCTCGACCTCGGTCGTGGTGCTGACCCCCGAGCAGGGGCTGAAGCCCGACGAACTGCGGAACTATCCCAAGGGCGTGTTGACCCTGATCGTCCTGCCCAAGTGGTGGACGGCCCGCGATCCGATCCGCGCGAACTTCGTTCGCAAGGCCGGCGTGATGAAGGACGACCGCGCCTTCCAGGAGCTGCTGAAGTCCTACGCGCCCCAGACCCGGCTGGTCACCCGCAAGGGCGTGTCCCGACCGGTGCTGCACGGCGTCGACGGCGCGTTCTACGGCAGCGGCGAGCTGCGCCTGGGCAAGATCGACAGCCTGCGGACGATCTCCGGCCAGGGCTGGGTCACTCTGCTGGCGGACGAGGCGGGCAACGCCGTGCTGGTCCAGTCGGCCAAGACGCCCAGCATCTGGGTCCTGGCCGACCCAGACCTCCTGAACAACCAGGGCCTGGCCAGCCGTGACACCGCCCGCGCGGGCGCCCTGATCCTGGATGTCGCGCGCGGCGAGGAGCGGCCGATCCTGTTCGACGTGACCCTGAACGGGCTGGAGCGCGGCCGCGGCCTGGGCCGGCTGATGCTGGAGCCGCCGTGGCTGGCGGCGACCCTGATCGCGGTGGCGGCCGGGATCCTGATGGGGCTGCACGCCCTGGCCCGCTTCGGCCAGCCGCGCCGCGCGGGCCGGGCCTTCGCCCTGGGCGCGCGGGCGCTGGTGGACAATTCCGCCGACCTGGTGCGGATGGCGCGCAAGGAGCACGAACTTGCGCCGGCCTATGCGGCGCTCACCCGGACCCTGGTGGCCCGCGCGGCGGGCGGCCACACGGCCGAGGAACACTGGCTGGACGACCTGGCCCGGCGGCGCGGCGTGTCCGCGCCCGGCGAGCTGGCGGCCGAGGCCGAGACGGCCAAGACCCGCGACGACCTCACGGCCTTCGCGAGGAAGCTTTACGAGTGGCGAGGAGAGATGACACGTGAACGTCGCTGAGGTGAAGGCGCTGGCCGACAAGGTCCGCGCTGAGATCGGCAAGGCCATCGTGGGCCAGCAGGACACCGTCGACCTGCTGCTGACGGCGCTCTTCGCCCGCGGTCACGTGCTGCTGGAGGGTCCACCCGGCGTGGCCAAGACCTACCTGGCGCAGTGCTTCGCGCGCACGCTCGGCCTGGACTTCGGCCGCATCCAGTTCACGCCCGACCTGATGCCGGCCGACATCATCGGGTCCAACGTCTTCAACTTCCAGACCTCGGCCTTCTCGCTGACCGAAGGCCCGCTGTTCTGCGAGCTGCTTCTGGCCGACGAGATCAACCGCACGCCGCCCAAGACCCAGGCCGCCCTGCTGGAGGCCATGCAGGAGCGCCGCGTGACCATCGACGGCAAGGCGCGCGAGCTCTCGCCCAGCTTCATGGTCGTCGCCACCCAGAACCCGCTGGAGCAGCAGGGCACCTATCCGCTGCCGGAGGCGCAGCTGGACCGGTTCCTGTTCAAGCAGACCCTGGGCTATCCCAGCCGCGACGAGGAGCGGAAGATCGTCGCCGAGTACGGGATGCAGAGTGGCCACTCGGACCCAGCCACGCGCGGAGTCGCTCGGGCGGTGACCGCCAAGCAGCTCACCGAGGCGCACAAGGCGGTGGCCGCGGTGCGGCTGACCGACGAGATCGTGGACTATGTCCTGGACCTGGTGCGCTCCACCCGCGAGACCCCGGACCTGTCCAGCGGCGCCTCGCCCCGCAGCGCCGCGCAACTGGCCTTGGCCTCCCGCTCCCGAGCGGCGCTGGACGGCCGCGACTACGTCATCCCCGACGACGTGAAGGCCCTGGCCCTGCCGGCGCTCCGCCACCGGGTGATCCTGTCCCCGGCCGCCGAGATCGACGGACGCCGCCCCGACCAGATCCTGCAGGGCCTCGTCGACCTGGCCGCGGCTCCCCGTTGACGAGGCTGAGCGTCAGCGTCTTCCCCCGCTCGACGGGGGAAGTGGCCCGACGCTGCAGGCGAGGGTCGATGGGGGAGCTTGTTCCGATTTCCTCCCCCCATCGGCGACCCGCCCCTTCGGGGCTTCGCGCCGCTTTCCCCCGCGAGCGGGGGAAGCCGTAGCGATGCGCCTCTATCCCACCCGCCGTGCGATCGCGCTGATGGCCGTGGGCGCCTTGCCGGCGCTCGCCGTCGCGCTGGCCGCGCCCGGGATGTGGACGGTCGCGGCGGCCTGGATCGTGCTGGCCGTGGGCCTGATGCTGGCCGACGTGATGCTGGCGGCCCCGCCCAGGAGCCTGACGCTGGAGATGGCCGCGCCGCGCTTCATGGGCGTGGGGCGGCCCGAGACCGCCCGCATCAGCGCCGCCTTCGCGGGCCGCCAGCCGGGCCGCCTGGAGCTGGCGGTGGGCGTCAACGAGCGCCTGGCCGCCGAGCCTGACCGGCAGGACGTGAGCGTCCAGGGCGGCCGCGCCGAGCTGGACGTGCGCCTGTCGCCCAACCGGCGGGGCGAAGGTCGCATCGAGGGCCTGTGGGCGCGCTGGCGCGGGCCGCTGGGCCTGGTCTGGCTGCAGCGCCACGAGCCGCCCGGGCCGCCGCTGATGGTGACCCCCGACGTGGCCGGGGTGAAGGAGCAGGCGCTGCGCCTGTTCGCCCGCGACGCCCCGCTGGGCGCCAAGCCGCTGACCGACGCCGGCGAGGGCTCGGACTTCCATGCGCTGAAGGAATTCCAGACCGGCATGGACCAGGGCGACATCGACTGGAAGCAGTCGGCCCGCCACGGCAAGCTGATCGGCCGCGAGTACCGCACCGAGCGCAACCACCACATCCTGCTGGCGCTGGACACCGGCCGGCTGATGAGCGCGCCCGCCGCCGGCCTGCCGCGCATCGACCGGGCGATCAATGCGGCCCTGCTGCTGGCCTTCGTGTCGCTCCGGATGGGCGACCGCGTGGGCGTCTTCGCCTTCGACTCCAAGCCTCGGCTGGCAAGCGGCCTGGCCTCCGGCCCGGCGGCGTTCCCGCTGCTGCAGAAGCTGTGCGCCTCGATCGACTATTCGACGGAGGAGACCAACTTCACCCTGGGCCTGACCGCGCTCGCCGGCCGGCTGGACCGGCGCGCCGTGGTGGTGGTCTTCACCGACTTCGCCGACGCCACCTCGGCCGAGCTGATGGTCGAGAACGTGGCTCGGCTGATGCGGACCCACCTGGTGCTGTTCGTGGTGTTCCGCGACGAGGAGCTGGAGAGCCTGGTGAGCCGCGAGCCCGTCGAGGCCGACGACGTCTCCCGCGCCGTGATCGCCGAGCGGATGCTGCGCCAGCGCGAGGGCGTGGCCGCCCGGCTGCGGCGGCTGGGCGCCCAGATCGTGGACGCGCCGGCCGACGGCCTGGCCACCAACCTGCTCAACAGCTACCTCGACGTGAAGCGGCGGGGGCTCGTCTGATGGCCGAGCTGCACCTCAAGAGCTGGCGGTTCCGGGCCGAGCGCGAGGCGGACTGGCGGCGGCTGGAGACCCTGCTGGCCAAGGCCGAGACCGGCGGCGCGGCGAAGCTGAAGCGCGACGAGCTTCTGGAGATCCCGATCCTCTACCGCCAGGCGCTGTCGTCCCTGTCGGTGGCCCGGTCGATCTCGCTGGACCAGAGCCTGACCGCCTATCTGGAGAGCCTCTGCACCCGGGCCTATTTCATCGTCTACGGCGCCCGCACCCGGCTGCCGGAGCGGCTGGCGGCCTTCTTCCTGCGCGACTGGCCCGCGGCGATCCAGGCGCTGTGGCGCGAGACCCTGGTGTCGTTCGTGCTGTCGGCGGTGGCGACCGTGGTGGCCTATGTGCTGGTCCGGCGCGACGCCGATTGGTTCAGCAGCTTCGTGGACCCCAGCCTGGCTTCGGGCCGCGATCCGACCGCGACCACCGCCTCCCTGCGCGACACGCTTTATCACAGCGGCACGGCCAGCGAGGGCATGTCGGTGTTCGCCACCTTCCTGTTCACACACAACGCCCAGGTCGCCCTGTTCGCCTTCGCCCTGGGATTCCTGCTCTGCCTGCCCACCGCGGCCCTGATGGTGATGAACGGCGGGATGCTGGGAGCCTTCCTGGCGCTGTTCGCGTCGCGCGGCCTGGGCTTCGAGGCCGGCGGCTGGCTGATGATCCACGGCACCACCGAGCTGTTCGCCATCGTGCTGGCCGGAGCGGCGGGCTTCTCCATCGGCTGGGCGGTCTGTTTCCCGGGCGAACTTTCCCGCGTCGACGCCGCCGCCGCCGCCGGACGCCGGGCGGCCACCGCCATGGTGGGAGTGGTGGTGATGCTGTTCGTCGCCGGGATCCTGGAGGGTTTCGGGCGCCAGCTGATCCAGGTCGACTACGCCCGCTACGCCATCGCCGTGGCGATGCTGCTGGCCTGGCTGGCCTACTTCTACTGGCCGAGGAAGTCCGCCCCATGAGTCCGCAGGGGGTCCTGGGCCGCTTCCGCGGCCGTCGCGCCGAACGCCTGCCGCACGACGGCTGGCGCGAGCTGGTGACGCCGGAGGGCGTGGACCTGCGGCTGAAGGTGGGCGCCTATGCCGAGCGGTTCTCCGCCCTGTTGATCGACTTCGTCATCCTGTTCGGCGGCCTGGCCGTCTTCAGCCTGGTGGCCCTGGGCGTGTTCTGGGCCACCCGGGCCACCTGGGGCAGCGAGGCCCTGGGCGTGGTCTGGCTGTTGGGCGTCTTCATCGGCCGCAACTTCTACTTCGTGCTGTTCGAAATGGGCCCGCGCGCCGCCACGCCGGGCAAGCGCGCCATGGGCCTCAGGGTCGCGGCGGCCGACGGCGGGCGGCTGACCGCGGACATGGTCTTCGCCCGCAACGCCATGCGCGAGGTCGAGGTCATCCTGCCGCTGACCTTCTTCGCCCAGCGGGGCGAGGGGGTGGACGCCGTCCTGATCAGCCTCGGCGCGCTCTGGAGCTGCGTCTTCGTGCTCTTCCCGCTGTTCAACCGCGACCGGCGCCGGATGGGCGACCTGGTGGCCGGGACCATGGTGGTGAAGGCGCCGAAGAAGGTGCTGCAGCCCGATCTCGCCGACACCGAGCGGGTCGCGGCCAAGGGGTTCGCCTTCACCCCGGCCCAGCTCGACGCCTACGGCATCAAGGAACTGCACGTGCTGGAGGACGTGATCCGCGCCGCCGACCGCAAGTCGATGGCCGAGGTGGCGGCCCGCATCCGCGGCAAGATCGGCTGGGAGGGGCCGGCCGACGTGGCCGACCGGACGTTCCTCAACGCCTACTACGCCGCCCTGCGCGGCCGGCTGGAGAGCCGCATGCTCTTCGGCCACCGCCGCAAGGACAAGTTCGACGTCGGCTAGCTGAAGATCTCCGACAGCCACTGCGGCCCGAGCCCCTCACGGGCGCGGCGAAGCTCCACGTAGAGAACGGCCACACCGGTGGAGCCGATCATCGAGGTCAGGGTGTTGCTGAGCAGATTGCCGACGATCTGCACCGGGCTGCGCGCCAGGGCCGCCGGATCGGCCCCGACCGCGCCGGTGAGCGCAACGACGCCCAGCACGGCCCCGATCACCAGGCCGATCACGATAGCGATCACCCAGACCACCACGAAGAGGGCGAAGATCCGCCAGCGGTTGCCGCGGGTCAGCTCGGCGCTGCGGGTGAAGGCGCCGAACACGCCGCTGCGGTCCGCCACCAGGGCCGGCACGGCCACGCACCAGGCGCAGGCCATCATGATGCCGGGCACGATCAGCAGCGCGAAGCCGAAGACGAGCGCCAGGCCCAGCAGGATGCTGAGCCCGATCAGCGGCAGGAAGGCGCGCAGGCCGTTGGCCAGGCACTCGGCGATGCTGGGCCGGGTCCCGTTCAAGTCCTGGACGGTGCCGTAGACGAGCGCGCCCTGCAGGATGGCGCCGGTGATCAGCGCCGCGAGGCCGCTGTAGGCGATCGACGAGAGGTATCCGAGACTCATGCTCGGCGTCCCGTCGGCGCCGACGGCCTGGACCTGGATGAAGGCGATCAGGGCGGTGGGGATGCCGGACAGCACCAACGACAGCACCGCGAACGGCACGAAGTTGCGGCCGATCACCGCGAAGGTCCCGCTGATGACCTTGCCGATGTCGAGCTTGCCGGGCTCCGCGGCGGCGGTCATGTCGGTCATCTAACGTCCCCTGAACAGTTCCCGCGCGATGCTAACCACGGGGCGAGACACCTGTCGACGCGCCCGCCGGTATGCGGGACAAGACCCGCGGTGACCCTCGCCCTGCACATCCACGCCGAACGCCTGGCGCTCAACGCGCCCTTCCGGATCTCGCGGGGGGTGAAGACCCATGCCGAGGTGGTGGTGGCCGAGCTTTCGGACGGCGCGTCGCTGGGGCGCGGCGAGTGCGTGCCCTACGCCCGCTATGGCGAGACCGTGACCTCGGTGCGCGCCGACCTGGCCGAGGCCGGGCGGCGGCTGGCGAAGGGCGAGGCAGGCGACGCGGTCCTGGCGCGGATGCCGGCCGGCGCGGCGCGCAACGCGCTCGACTGCGCGCTGTGGGACCTGGAAGCGCGCCGGAGCGGCCGCTCGGTGGCCGACCGCCTGGGCCGTCCCGCGCCCCGCCCCATGCCCACCGCAGTGACGGTCAGCCTGGACACACCGGAGGCCATGGCGGAGGCGGCGCGAGCCGCGGCGTCCGCGCCGCTCCTGAAGGTCAAGCTGGGGGCCGACGATCCGGCCGCGCGGCTGCTGGCGGTGGCCGGCGCCGCGCCGGCGTCCCGCCTGATTGTCGATCCCAACGAAGGCTGGACGCTGGCGATCCTGCAGGCCATGGCCGAGCCGATCTCGCGCCTGCCCGTGACCATGGTGGAGCAGCCGCTGCCGGCCGGCGAGGACGACGGGCTGGCGGGGCTGGACTACCCGGCGCCGATCTGCGCCGACGAGTCGGTCCACACCGCCGCCGACGTGGAGCGCGTCGCCGACCGCTACCAGATGGTCAATGTGAAGCTGGACAAGGCCGGCGGCCTCACCGAGGCCCTGGCCATGGTCGCCCGGGCCCGCGAGCTGGGCCTGGGGGTGCTGGCGGGCTGCATGGTGTCGAGCTCGCTGTCGATCGCGCCCGCCATGTGGATCGGCGCCCTGGCCGACGCCGCCGACCTGGACGGCCCCTGGTGGCTGATCGATGATCGGGCAGGCGGCTGTCGCATCGAGGCTGGCGTGCTCTATCCGCCACAGGCGGGCTTCTGGGGAGAGCCCGGACCTCGACCGTGAGTTGACACCTCTCGCGCATCACCGATTTCATCCAACTGCAATATTTCGAGTTGGAGACCCCGTGGCGGGCGCAGCGACGGAGACGGTCGGAACCCTCGAGGTCGCCCTCGAACACGCCGCGCGTCTGCTCACCCTCGACGCCGCCGCCGCCGAGGCCCAGGCCCGCGAGATCCTGAAAGTCGCGCACGAACATCCCCAGGCGCTCCGCCTGCTGGGCGCGGCGCTGCGCCGGCAGGGCGAGATGGAGGCTGCGGAAGCCGCCTACCTGCGCTCGGTGAAGGCCTCGGTGGGCGATCCGGAGCTGATCAAGGCCGCCTCGGCGCTCTGCGAGAACCGACTGGCGGCGGCGGAGCAGACCCTGCGCGCGATCCTCATGGCCCGGCCTACCGACGTGGCCGCGATCCGAATGCTGGCGGAGACGGGCATGCGCCTGGGCCGCTACGACGACGCCGAGAACCTGCTCGCGCGCTGCGTCGAGCTGGCGCCCGGCTTCACCGCGGCCCGGCACAACTACGCCACCGTCCTCTACCGGCAGAACAAGTCGCAGGCCGCCATCGCCGAGGCGGACCGCCTGCTGGCCGACGATCCCGGCAACCCCGGCTACCGCAACCTCAAGGCCGCCGCCCTGGCGCGGATCGGCGAGTACGAGCAGGCCATCGCCCTCTACGCCGCGGTGCTGAAGGACCAGCCGCGCCAGCCCAAGGTCTGGATGAGCTACGGCCACGCGCTGAAGACCGTGGGGCGCCAGTCGGAATCCATCGACGCCTACCGCCGCTGCGTGGCCCTGGCGCCCCAGTTCGGCGAGGCGTGGTGGAGCCTGGCCAACCTCAAGACCGTCAGCTTCGACGAAGTCGACGTGGCCGCCATGGCCGGGCAGCTGAAGCGGGCGGACCTCACAGACGAAGACCGCTTCCACCTGGAGTTCGCGCTCGGCAAGGCGCGCGAGGACCTGGGCCAGTTCGAGGCCTCCTTCGGCCACTACCAGCGCGGCAATGCGCTCCGCCGCCAGGGCCTGGACTACGACGCCGACGAGACCCAGGACCAGGTCGACCGCGCCAAGGCGCTGTTCACGCGCGAGTTCCTGAGCGCCCGCGCGGGCCAGGGCAGCTCGGCTCCCGACCCGATCTTCATCGTCGGCCTGCCGCGCTCCGGCTCGACGCTGGTGGAGCAGATCCTCGCCAGCCACAGCCAGGTCGAGGGCACCCAGGAACTGCCCGACATCATCGCCCTGGCCCGCCGGATCGGCGGCAAGGCCAAGCGGGCGTCGGAGAGCCTCTACCCCGAGGCGCTTGCCCGGCTGGGGCCGCGCGAGCTCACCGCGCTGGGCGAGGAATACATGGCCCGCGCCGAGGTGCACCGGAAGCTGGGCCGGCCCTTCTTCATCGACAAGATGCCCAACAACTGGGCCCACCTGGGCCTGATCTGCCTGGCCCTGCCGAACGCGAAGATCATCGACGCGCGCCGCCATCCGCTGGGCTGCGGGTTCTCCGGCTTCAAGCAGCACTTCGCCCGCGGACAGGGTTTCACCTACGACCTCACGGACATCGGCCGCTACTACGCCTCGTACGTCGAGTATTTGCAGCACTTCGACGCGATTCTGCCCGGCCGGGTCCATCGCGTGATCTATGAGCGCATGGTGTCCGATCCTGAGGCAGAAACCCGGGCGTTGCTGGCCTACTGCGGTCTGCCCTTCGAGGACGCCTGCCTGAAGTTCTACGAGAACGACCGCGCGGTGCGCACCGCCAGCTCCGAGCAGGTGCGCCGGCCGATCTTCACCGACGCCGCCGACCACTGGCGGAACTACGACCCCTGGCTCGGCCCGCTGAAGGCCGCGCTGGGACCTGTGCTCGACGCATACCCGCGGGCGCCCGGGGATTGAGGCGCTTGGACTTCGAACGGGGGATACAATGAAGAACGACCGGCGAAACCGGGCCCTGGGCCTGCTGGCCACGACCATGCTGACCGCGGTGGCGGGGCCCGCCCTGGCCCAGAGCGCGGAGGCCCAGCTCGAGGAGATCGTGGTCACCGCCCAGAAGCGGTCGGAGAACCTGCAGGACGTGCCGATCAGCATCCAGGCGCTGGGCGGCGAACGCCTGGACGCGCTGCAGATCAGCGACACGACCGACTACGTGAAGTTCATGCCCAGCGTCACGGCGCCCACGGGAGCGCCGGGCTTCTCCAACTTCTACATGCGCGGGGTCGCCTCGGGCGAGAACAACAACCACTCCGGCCCGCTTCCCAGCGTGGGCGTCTATCTGGACGAACAGCCCGTGACGACGATCACCGGGCCGCTGGACGTCCACATCTACGACATCGCCCGCGTCGAGGTTCTGGCCGGGCCGCAGGGCACGCTGTACGGCGCCAGCTCCCAGGCCGGCACGATCCGGATCATCACCAACAAGCCCGACACCTCGGGCTTCAAGGCCGGCTACGACCTTGAGGTGAACTCCGTCGCCCACGGCGACATCGGCTACGGCGCCGAGGGCTTCGTGAACATCCCGCTGCACGAGAAGGCGGCCGTGCGCCTGGTGGCCTGGGCGGAGCATGACGGCGGCTATATCGACAACATCCCCGGCTCGTTCGTCTATCCCACCGGCAGCATCGCCGTGAACAACGCCAGCCAGGTGGAGAACGACTACAACGAGGTCGACATCGTCGGCGGTCGCGCGGCCCTGAAGATCGACCTGACCGACAGCTGGTCGGTGACGCCCACCCTGATGGGCCAGCGCACCCAGGCCGACGGCGGCTTCGCGGCCGATCCGTCCAAGGGCGACCTGAAGATCAGCCGCTACTATCCGGAAGGCTCGGACGACAAGTGGGTCCAGGCCGCGCTCGCCATCGAGGGCAAGGTGGCCAACCTGGACGTCCTCTACGCCGGGGCGCACATGCGCCGCTGGATCGACACCGACCAGGACTATTCCGACTACAGCTTCTTCTACGACACCCTGTTCGGGTACGGCGCCTACACCACCGACGACGCCGGCAACTTCATCAACACGTCGCAGTACATCCAGGGCCGCGACTACTTCAAGAAGACCAGCCACGAACTGCGCGTCGCCAGCCCGACCGAGAACCGCTTCAAGGTGGTGGCCGGCCTGTTCTACCAGAAGCAGACCCACAACATCGAGCAGCGCTACCGCATCGACAACCTGGCCAGCGCGGTCGAGGTGCCCGGCTGGCCCGACACCCTGTGGCTGACCAAGCAGCTCAGGACCGACCGCGACTACGCGGCCTTCGCCGACGCCACCTTCGACCTGACGGAACAGTTCTCGATCACCGGCGGTATCCGCTTCTTCGAGTACAAGAACTCGCTGGAGGGCTTCTTCGGCTTCGGGGCCGGCTTCGGCAGCACGGGCCAGCGCCAGTGCGTCGCGCCGCTGGGCTCGCCGACCCCGATCGTCGAGGGCGGCCCCTGCACCAACGTGGACAAGACCACCAAGGGCGACGGCCACACCTATCGGATCAACGCCACCTACAAGATCGACGACGACAAGATGGTCTACGCCACCCTGTCCACGGGCTTCCGACCCGGTGGCATCAACCGGCGCGGCACCCTGCCGCCCTATGACGCCGACTTCCTCAAGAACCACGAGGTGGGCTGGAAGACGAGCTGGATGGGCAACCGGCTGCGGTGGAACGGCGCGGTCTTCTACGAGAAGTGGGACGATTTCCAGTTCTCGTTCCTGGGCGCCAACGGCCTCACCGAGATCCGCAACGCCGGCAAGGCCAAGATGAAGGGCATCGAGTCCGACATCAACTGGCTGGTCGCCGACGGCTTCACCCTGGTGGGCGCGGCCGCCTACACCGACGCCGAGCTGAACGAGGATTACGTCCCCAATCCCGCCAACCCGCCGGAAGCCACCAAGGGCACGTCCCTGCCGGTGACGCCCAAGTTCAAGGGCAACCTGACGGCGCGCTACGAGTGGGTGCTGGGCGACATGGATGCCCATCTGCAGGGGTCGGTGGTGCACACCGGCTCGGCCTACCCCGATCTGCGCGCCGACGACCGCGCGGTGATCGGCAAGCTGCCCAGCTCGACCACGGTCGACCTCGTCTTCGGGGTGGCCAGGGACAGCTGGCGGATCGAGGCGTTCGCCAAGAACCTGTTCGATGACGACGGCCAGAACGACCGCTTCGTGCAGTGCGCCTCGTCGGTCTGCAGCCGCGTCTACACGATCCCGATCCGCCCGCGGATCATCGGGGTGAAGGTGGGCCAGACGTTCTAGGCTTTGTCTTTACCTCCCCCATCCCGGGGGAGGTGAGGTCATTCCCACCACGGATAGATGGCCGGCATGTCCGAGGAGACCCGCCCCGGGAACCGGGGCGGGCGCTTCTCCAGGAAGGCCCCGACGCCTTCCTTCACGTCCGGCCCGGCGCCCAGTTCCATGCTGAGCGGGCCGTCCACCTTCAGCAGGTCCCAAGGGTCCGGCGCGCCGGCGAACCGCCACAGCATCTGGCGGGCGAGCGCGATGGAGACCGGCGCCGTGTTCTCGGCGATCTCCAGGGCGATCTCCCGAGCCCGGGCCAGCAGCGCGTCGGGCTCGACCACCTCGCTGATCAGGCCGCCGGCCTTGGCCTCGTCCGCCGTGATCAGGGCGCCGGTCAGGCACCAGCGCAGAGCCTGCGGCAGGCCCACCAGCTTCGGCAGGAACCAGGCGCTGCCGGCCTCCGGCACGAGTCCACGGCGGGCGAAGATGAAGCCCAGCTTGGCCGCCGATGAGGCGATGCGGATATCCATCGGCAGCGTGAGTGTCGCGCCCACGCCCACCGCGGCGCCGTTGATCGCCGCGATCGAGGGCTTGCGGCAGTTGAAGATCGCCTCGACGAACCCGCCGCCCGTCTGCCGCGCCCGTCCCGGCGCCGCGAAGGCCACCGAGCCCTCCGCCTTGGCGTCGAAGGCCCCCGCGCCGCCGGAGATGTCGGCGCCCGCGCAGAAGCCCCGGCCCGCCCCGGTGACGATCACCACCCGGACGTCGTCGTCCTCGTCGGCCCGGTGGAAGGCGTCGGCCAGCTCCACGCCCATCACCGCGGTGTAGGCGTTCAGCTTCTCCGGCCGGTTGAGGGTGACGGTCAGGACCGGCCCCTCGATCTCGTACTTGAGGGTCTCGTAGGACATGCGGCCTCCCTGGCGTTTTCGCCATTCGGCGCGCTTGACGAGGCGGCAGGTCAACAGGGCGCGGATCGGCTATAGGCCGGCCGTGAGGAGTCGCCCCGCCGCCCAGAACGACCGCCCCCCGCTTGCCTGCGTCGCCCTGCGCGCTGCCGCCTGGGCCGATCCGGTCGACGTGGCCTCCGCCTTCGCCGGCGAGGTCCACGCCTGCGTCCTGCTCTCGGGCGGCGATGGCTGGTCCTACGTCCTGCGGCGGCCCGACGCCGTGGTGGAAGCGGGCCGCGATCTGGCGGCGCTGCTGGGGGCCGGCGAGGTGCTGGCTGACGGGCCGCCGTTCCAGGGCGGGGTCGTGGGGCTCGCGGCCTATGAGCTCTCCGCGCAACTCGAGCCCACCGCGCCGCAGGCCCGCGGCGACTGGCCCGACCTGACTCTGCTGCGCTATCCGGCCCTGCTGGCGTTCCATGCGGGGCGGCGCCAGGCGCTGGCCATCGGCCGGGGGGCGGATCCCCGCGCCGCCTCGGCTGCCGCCGATTTCGCCCTGAGCTGGCTCGACGCCCCGCGCCGGTCGCCGAACCCCGGCGTCCTGGCCGCAGACGTCGCGCTGGGCGCCTCCGACGACCGCCATGCCGAGGCCGTCGCCGCGACGGTGGCCCGGATCGCCGCCGGCGAGATCTTCCAGGCCAACCTGGCCCGGCCCTGGCGCGGGCGGCTGGCGGCGGCCGCCACGCCCTTCGACCTCTTCGCCCGCCTGGCCCGGCAGAGCGCGGCGGGCTACGCGGCCTTCCTGACCCTGCCGGGCCGCGCGCTGGTCTCCAACTCGCCGGAGACCTTCCTGTCGGTGCGCCGCCGGACCGACGGCCTCTGGGCCGAAACCCATCCGATCAAGGGCACCCGCCCGCGCGGCGCCGACCCAACCACGGACGCGGCCCTGGCCGCCGAGCTCCTGGCCAGCGCCAAGGACCGCGCCGAGAACCTGATGATCGTCGACCTGATGCGCAACGACCTGGCGCGTGTCTCGGTCCCGGGCACGGTCGAGGTTCCGGAACTGGCGGCCCTGCGCAGCTACGCCAACGTCCATCACCTGGTCTCGCGGGTGCGGGCCCGGCTGCAGGATGGCCGTAGCGCCTGGGACGCTTTCCTGGCCGCCTTCCCGCCGGGCTCCGTCACCGGCGCGCCCAAGCTCCAGGCCATGCAGGTGATCGCGCGCCACGAACCGCCCCGCGGCCCCTATTGCGGCAGCCTGTTCTGGGCCGGCGTGGATGGCGCGCTGGAGGCCAGCGTGCTGATCCGCACGGTCGCCTTGACCGAAAATGCGGCGGGCTGGACATTTGAAGCCCGCGCGGGGGGCGGGATCGTCGCGGACAGCGATCCGCAGGCGGAAGTCGCGGAGACGACGGCCAAGATCGGCGCCATCCTCAGGGCGCTAGGGGACGCACCATGACGGACATCCCGCTCGACGACCGCGGCTTCACGCTGGGCCACGGCCTGTTCGAGACGGTGCTGTGGACCGACGGCGCGCCCGAGCACTGGGACGCCCACGTGGAGCGGCTGGAACGCGGCTGCCGGGTGTTGCGGCTGCCGCCTCCCGAACGCGCGGCCTTTCGCGCCGCAGCGGACGCCGCCTTCGTCGCCGCCGATCGTCCCAGGCGCGCCGCGGTCCGGCTGAACTGGAGCGCAGGTTCCGGCGACCGCGGCCTCGATCCGCCCAGCGACCTGCGACCGCGCCTGACCGCCAGCGCCGCCGCCCTGGGCCCATCGCCCGGCCCGGCCCGGCTGGTCACCGCGCAAGTGCGCCGCAACGATCGCTCGCCCACCTCGCGGCTGAAGTCCCTGTCCTACCTCGACAACGTCATCGCCCGCGCCGAGGCGGTCGAGGTCGGCGCCGACGAGGCCCTGATGCTCAACACCGTCGGCGAGGTGGCCTGCGCGGCGGCGGCCAACGTCTTCTGGATCCGCCACGAGGAGGTGTTCACCCCCGACCTGGACTGCGGGGTGCTGGACGGGATCATGCGCCGCGAGGTGATCGCCGCCTGCCATGACCTGGGCTTGCCCGTGCAGGAGGTCTTCGCCAACCCGGGCCGGATCGGGTGGACGCCGATGTTCCTCACCAACAGCCTGGTGGGCGTGCGCCGCGTGGCCAGCTTCGATGGCCGCGATCTGCCGGACTCCAAGCTGATCGCAGCCATCGCCAAGGCGGTCAGTCGAGCGCCGAAATGACCGCGCGCATGGTGGAGACCAGCTGGTCGATCTGCGCGTGGCTGACGATCAGCGGCGGCGACATGGCCAGGGTGTCGCCGGTGGCGCGGATCAGGATCCCCGCCTCGAACGCCGCCACCATCGCCGCATAGCCCCGCGCGCCGGGCGCTTCGGCCCGGGGCGCCAGGTCGATGCCCGCCATCAGGCCCAGGTTGCGGATGTCGGTCACCAGGCCGAGGTCGCGCAGGCCGTGCAGGGCGTCGGCCCAGGTCTCCGCCAGCTCGCCGGCCCGGGTGAACAGCCCCTCGCGCCGGTAGATATCCAGCGTCGCCAGCCCCGCCGCGCACGACACCGGATGGCCCGAGTAGGTGTAGCCGTGGAAGAACTCCATGGCCGCGTCCGACCCGTTCACCACCGCGTCGTGCACCTCGCGCCGGACGAACACCGCCCCCATCGGCAGGACCCCGTTGGTGATCCCCTTGGCGGTGGTCATCAGGTCCGGCGTGACCCCGAAATACTGGCCCGCGAACGGCGCGCCCAGCCGTCCGAACCCGGTGATCACCTCGTCGAAGACCAGCAGGATGCCGTGCGCGTCGCAGATCTTCCGCAGGCGCTCCAGATAGCCCACCGGCGGCGGCAGCACCCCCGCCGAGCCTGCGACCGGCTCCACCACCACGGCGGCCAGGGTCTCGGCGCCGTGGAGCGCGATCAGCTGTTCCAGGTCGTCGGCCAACTCCGCCCCGTGCGGCGGCAGGCCGCGCGAGAAGGCGTTGCGCGCCGGATCATGGGTGTGGCGCATGTGGTCGGCCGGCAGCAGGGGATAGAGGCGCCGGTTGTTGACCAGCCCGCCGGCCGAGATGCCGCCGAAGCCGACCCCGTGATAGCCCTTCTCGCGCCCGACGATCTTCGTCCGCTGCCCTTGGCCGCGCGCCCGGTGATAGGCCATGGCGATCTTCAGCGCCGTATCCACCGACTCCGAGCCCGAGTTGGTGAAGAAGATCCGGTCCAGCCCCTCCGGCGCGATCTGGGCCAGCGCCGTGGCGAAGTCGAAGGCGATCGGGTGGCCCATCTGGAACGAGGGCGCGTAGTCCAGGGTCATCAGCTGGTTCTGGACGGCGGCGGCGATCTCCGGTCGCCCGTGGCCGGCGTTCACGCACCAGAGCCCGGAGGTCCCGTCCAGCACCTCGCGCCCGTCATCGGCGCGGTAGTGCATCCCGCTGGCCGAGACCAGGAGGCGCGGCGCGGCCTTGAACTGGCGGTTGGCCGTGAACGGCATCCAGTAGGCGGACAGGTCCGGGCGGTTGTCGCGGTCGTAGGCCATGGCGGCTCCTGAGCTGCGCGCCATGACACCAGCTTCACCCGCCGCCCGCTAGTCCTCGGCCGCCCGCGGATGGAAGTCCGGGCCCAGCGTGCGCGCGGGGCGACCGAACAGCCCGACCAATGCCGTGGCGGCGGCCACGAGGCCGCAGGCGACCGCCGTCGCCGCCGGCCCCAGCGCCGACAGCACCAAGGGGCCCGCCGCCGTCGTGGCCATCATCGCCCCGATCACCAGCACCAGGCGAAGCCGCAACACCGCCGCGTAGTCGTCGGCGGAGAGGCGGGTGCTGAAGAAGTTCAGCATCTGCAGCCCGGCGATCGAATGGGCCACGCCCATCGCCAGCGCCGCGGCCACCATCGCGGGCACGCGCAACGGCCCGGGCAGCATCGCCGCCGCCCCGACCGACGCCTGAAACAGGCCGATCGCCACATAGCCCTCGAACTGCCGCCGCAGCGGCCGCTTTGGCCGGGTCAGCACCACTAGCGGGCCGGCCAGCAGCTCGGACGCCGCCGCCGCGCCGAACACGATCGCCACGCCAGCCAAGCCTCCCGCGCCGCCGCCGCTCTGCGCGAAGATGAGCGGCACGGCGACCGTGAACCCCAACGCGTACGCCCCCCCGCGCACGCCCGTGGTGACCAGCGCGCTCCACACGCCGGGGCAGGCGTTGGCCGCATGGACGCCCCGCGCCAGGCGCCGGAAGAAGGTGGCGCGCGCCGCCGTGGCCGCGGCGACGCGCGGCGGGTCCAGCCCGCGCCCCACCGCCGCCACGGCGCCTGCCGAGGCCAGGAAGCTCACGGCGTTGGCGGTCAGCAGGTGGATCACCGGCAGCACGGCCATGATCGCGGCCGCGAGGAACGGGCCGCTGGCCTGGGCCACGCGGATGGTGCTGTCGAACAGGCCGTTCGCCGCGCGCAGGTCCTCCGGGGGCGCCAACATCGGCAGACTCGACAGGAAGACCGGGCGGTGTCCGGCGCCCAGGGCGGCCAACGCCACGCTCACCGCCACCAGGACGGGGAAGGTCAGGCCGGAGACGGCCGAGGCGGCCACCACCACCGCGCAGGCCGCCGCCGACAGCAGGTCCACGCCGACCAGGAACCCTCGCCGGGGCAGCGCCTCGACCACGGGGCCGCCCAGCACGCTCACCGCCAGGATCGCCGCCGACTGCGCCGTGACCAGCAGCGCGGCGTTGGGCCCCGCCAGCTCCGCCGCCAGCCAAAGCGACCCCACTCCGAACAGCTGGCCCCCGATGGCTGACGTCGCCAGGCCGATCCACAGGACGCGGATCCGCCCGTCCTTCAGCAGCGCGACATAGGGGTGGGCCATGGGCGGCGAGTGTCACGCCCGAATCGCCCCCCTTGCCAATGGAGGTTCGGGGGCGGGATGGTGCAGGCAATGAGCAGGCGCACGAGCGTCCGCCGGGAGGGACGTCCATGCGCTTCGGCATCTTCTACGAGCACCAGCTTCCGAAGCCCTGGAACCCGGGCGACGAAGCCAGGCTGTTCCACCAGGCGCTGGAGCAGGTGCAGCTCGCCGACCGGCTGGGCTACGACTACGCCTGGGAGGTCGAGCACCACTTCCTGGAGGAATATTCCCACTCCTCCGCGCCCGAGGTGTTCCTGGCGGCCTGCGCGGCGCTGACCAAAAACATCCGCCTGGGCCACGGCATCCGCCAGGTGATCCCCAACTACAACCACCCCGCCCGCACCGCCGAGGGCCTGGGCACGCTCGACATCATCTCCAAGGGCCGCCTCGAATTCGGCATCGGCGAGGGGGCAACCCGGCTGGAGCTGGGCGGCTTCGGCATCCCGGCCCGCGAGAAGCGGGCGCTGGCCCTGGAGGCGGCCGAACAGATCGCCAACATGATGGTCATGCACCCCTATCCGGGCTTCGAGGGCCAGGGCTTCTCCATGCCCTGCCGCAACGTGGTGCCCAAGCCGATGCAGACGCCGCATCCGCCCATGTGGATGGCCTGCACCAACCGCGACACCATCAAGGTGGCCGCCGCCAACGGCCTCGGCGCGCTGGCCTTCTCCTTCGTCGATCCGGAGGAGGCCAAGGCCTGGGCCGAGATCTACTACGGGATCATCAAGTCGGAGGACTGCGTCCCCCTCGGCCACGCGGTGAACGCCAACATCGCCATGGTCTCGAACTTCTCGGTCCACCCCGACCGCGACGAGGCGATCCGGCGCGGGCAGGAGGGGTTCGAGTTCTTCTCCTACGCCGTCAACGCCCTGGTGGCCCACGACGTCCGGCCCGGCCGCTCGACCCTGTTCGAGGACTTCCTGAAGAGCCGCGCCGCCAGCGACGACGAGATCATCGCCGCCCGCAAGGCCACCAAGGTGAACGCGAGCGGCATCGGCGCCCCCCAGGACATCCGCGAGCACATCGAGGGCTTCCGCGACGCCGGCGTCGACCAGGTGATCTTCCTGCAGCAGGCCGGCCGCAACCAGCACCAGCACATCGTGGAATCCCTGGAGCTGTTCGCCGCCGAGGTGATGCCGGCGTTCAAGGCCGAGACCGCCGCCCGCGAGGCGAAGAAGGCCGCTGACCTCGCCCCCTACCTGGCCGCCGCCATGGCCCGCAAACGCTGGATGGCGCCCCTCGAAGACCACGAAATCCCCGTCGTCCCCGCCTCCCGCGCCAAGGCCCAGATCAACGAGGCCGCGCGGTAGGCCGCGCCACCTTTCGCACGTTTCCACCGCGCACTCTCCCCCCGCTCGTCATCCCCGGGACAAGCCCCGGGATGACGAGCATTGGGTTGAGCGGGTGAGACCCGTAGGGCCGACAGCGGAAGATCAGTTCGCCGTCCAGCTCGGCTGGCCGATCGTGTCGGTGCGGACCAAGCGGCCGTGCAGGCAGACTTCGCGGAACTGATAGAGCCAGGCGGCCGTCGGCGGGTTGATCCAGCCGCCGCGCGCGTACATCCGCAGGATCGCCGGCCCGCCGTCCGGGTGCGCCTCGCGGCGCGGCGCCCGGGGGTGGTCCAGGTCGGCCAGGGGCACGAACCAGGCGTCGTGCACCTCTTCGGGGTTGGGGGTGATGGTCAGCGGCGCCGGCGTCCAGAACACCACCGGCGTCACCACATGGCCGCCCAGGGTGACGAAGTCGTCCAGCAGTCCCAGCGCCGCCCCACGCTCCAGCCGCACGCCCAGCTCCTCCTGCGTCTCGCGCAGCGCTGCGTCGATGGCGTCCTCGCCGGGCTCGAGGTTGCCGCCGGGCAGGGCGTAGTTCCCGGCGCCTCGCCGCATGTGCAGGGCGCGCCGGGTCAGGAGGTAGGCGGGCCCCTTGTCGGTGGGCGACAGCACGATGGCCACCGCCGCATGGCGCCGCTCGCCCAGGTCGAGGGCGATGCGTTCGAAGGCGGCGAAGTGGCCTTCGATGCGGGCGCGCAGCGTGTCCATAGGGCCAGTCTAGCGCGGCGCCCCAGCGTCAGGGCCAGCGCATCATGCTTGGCCTTCCGCGCCGATCCGAGTCATCCTGCGTCCGGTAAGGAACCCGCGCAGCCGAAGACGCGGGCCCGGCCCGGGAGGAATGACGATGGCGGACGGCGCGGCCAACCTGCGGAGCCTGGCGTATTCCACGCCGCTGGAAGACCTCAATCCGGGCGATCCGGACCTGTTCCTCAACGACGCCTTTTGGCCCTATTTCGAGCGGCTGCGGCGCGAGAAACCCGTCCACTGGTGCAAGGACAGCGAGTTTGGACCGTACTGGTCCGTAACGCGCTACAACGACATCATGGCCGTGGACACCAACCACGCGGTGTTCTCTTCCGAAGCGGCCCTCGGCGGCATCACCATCCGCGACGCCCGGCCCGATCTGCGCCGACCCAGCTTCATCGCCATGGATCCGCCCAAGCACGACGTGCAGCGCAAGACGGTCAGCCCCATCGTGGCGCCGCAGAACCTGGCGCTCATGGAGCCGATCATCCGCGAGCGCGCGGCGAAGATCCTGGACGCCCTGCCGCGCGGCGAGACCTTCGACTGGGTCGACCGGGTCTCCATCGAACTCACCACCCAGATGCTGGCCACCCTGTTCGACTTCCCGTTCGAGGAGCGCCGCAAGCTCACCCATTGGTCGGACGTCGCCACCACCCTGCCGATCCCCGGCGGCCTCTGCGAGACCGAGGAGGCGCGCCAGGCCGAGCTGATGGAGTGCCTGGCCTACTTCACGCGGCTCTGGAACGAGCGGGTCAACGAACCCCCGCGCGGCGACCTGATCTCCATGCTCGCCCACGGCGAGGCCACCCGCGACATGACCCCCGACGAATACCTGGGCAACATCATCCTGCTGATCGTCGGCGGCAACGACACCACCCGCAACTCGATCAGCGGCGGCCTCTACGCGCTCAACAAATTCCCGGCCGAGTACGACAAGCTGCGCGCCAACCCCGGCCTGATCGCCAGCATGGTGCCCGAGATCATCCGCTGGCAGACCCCGCTGGCCCACATGCGCCGCACGGCGCTTGAGGACACCGAGATCGCCGGCCAGCCCATCGCCAAGGGCGACAAGGTGATCATGTGGTACGTCTCGGGCAACCGCGACGAGACTGCGATCGAGAACCCCGAAGCCTTCATCATCGACCGCGAACGCCCCCGCCAGCATCTCTCCTTCGGCTTCGGGATCCACCGCTGCGTCGGCAACCGCCTGGCCGAACTCCAGCTCAAGATCGTCTGGGAAGAGATCCTCAAACGCTTCCAGCGCATCGAGGTCGTGGCCGAGCCCAAGCGCGTCCGCTCCAGCTTCGTGAAGGGCTACGAGACCCTGCCGGTCAGGATCGTGGGATAGGGCCCCTCCTCTCCCCCCGCGAAGCGAGAGGGAGAGGGCGACGCCGGCCGAGCTGCCTGCAGGCAGGTCCAGCCATGACCCACCGGCGGACCCATGGCGACCTTCGGACGCTGAAGCGTGCGAACGCGCACTCACTAAACCCGTCATCCCCCCGCCTGTCCGGGGGATGGCGATCAAAGGGGGTGGGGGAGGTGAAGGTCCGCTCTCGGGCCTGAAGTCAAGGGCCGTCCTCGACCCATTGCGGACGTTCGCCCATGATCTTTCCTTTCCCGCGAAGCGGGAGAGGAAGGGTCGCAACCCACCCATCTCGGACAGTCGAAAAGTTCGAAATCAGATGCGTTGCTACGTCCGCTTCTGACGTACCGACGTGTTCCACTTCCCGACATGTCCGCCCCCGACCCCCGCAGCGAAAGGCTCTTCGAGCTGAGCGAGTGCGCCTACAGGCTGGGCGTCGCGTTTGGCGCGGAGGCTGAGCGGGCCGAGGACCATGCGCGGAAGATCGAATACTTCGAGCTGTTCGAGCGCTGCTTCTTCTCCGTGCGCGTGGCGACGGCGCTGGAGCTGCGGCTGCGTCGCCCGCAGGCGGCGTTCGAGCCGAGCACGGACCGGGAGGCGCTGGATTCCTCTGAGCGCGAGGAAACCGACCGCGAAGAGCCTGACCGCGATCCGCGCGAGCGGGACCGCGAGGGCGACCGGGAGCGCGCCAGCCTGCCGGTGCTGCTCAAGACCCTGAACGGCGTGGCCGACGCCGCGGCGGCCCTGCCCGGGCCGGCGCCGGCCGCGCTGCTCACCCTGCGCGAGCTGCTGGCCCACGCCACGTCGCCGCCGTCGACGCCCATTCGACCACCCGGCGCCCTGCGCGCCCGCCTCGCCGGATCGGCGACAGTCCCGATCCTTGCTCCGGCCGCCCCTGCGCGGGCCAAGTCCGGACTTTCGCCACCGCCGCTTCGCCGCGCCACCGGCCCGCCCCGGCGCTGAACCGACGCCGCACCTCCACCAGAGACCCCCACGCTCCACTGCAACTGACGGGCCCCCACCCGGCAGCGCATCCTGGCGACCGCCCGCGCCGCGCGCCGCGGATCGCCGGCAAACGCCCCGCTCACGCGCAATCGCCTTCACTTCCCCGTCCGCTTCGGAAATGCTGCCGGCCATCAACGAGTCGAGGGAATACCGATGAAGACCCGGGCCGCCGTGGCGTTCGAGGCCAAGAAGCCGCTGGAGATCGTGGAACTGGATCTGGCCGGGCCGCAGGCCGGCGAGGTGCTGGTGGAGATCAGGGCCACCGGCGTCTGCCATACCGACGCCTACACCCTGGACGGCCTGGATTCCGAGGGCATCTTCCCCTCGGTCCTGGGGCACGAGGGCGCGGGCGTGGTGGTCGAGGTCGGGCCTGGCGTGACCAGCGTCGCGGTGGGCGACCACGTGATCCCGCTCTACACGCCGGAATGCCGGCAGTGCAAAAGCTGCCTCAGCCGCAAGACCAACCTCTGCACCGCCATCCGCGCCACCCAGGGCAAGGGCCTGATGCCCGACGGGACCAGCCGGTTCTCCTACAAGGGCCAGACGGTCTTCCACTACATGGGCTGCTCGACCTTCTCGAACTACACGGTGCTGCCCGAGATCGCGGTGGCCAAGATCCGCAAGGACGCGCCCTTCGAGAGCGCCTGCTACGTGGGCTGCGGCGTCACCACCGGCGTTGGCGCGGTGGTCAACACCGCCGACGTGGAGGCGGGCGCGAACTGCATCGTCTTCGGCCTGGGCGGCATCGGCCTCAACGTGATCCAGGGCCTGAAGATGGTGGGGGCCGGCATGATCGTCGGCGTCGACCTCAATCCTGCCCGCGAAGAGTGGGGCCGGCGCTTTGGGATGACCCATTTCGTCAATCCGACGACGGTTTCCGGCGATCTGGTGGCTCATCTCGTCGCTTTGACGGACGGTGGCGCCGACTACACCTTCGACGCCACCGGCAACACCACGGTGATGCGCCAGGCTCTGGAGGCCTGCCACCGGGGCTGGGGCGAGAGCGTGATCATCGGCGTGGCCGAGGCCGGCAAGGAGATCGCCACCCGGCCCTTCCAGCTGGTCACCGGCCGGGTCTGGAAGGGCACGGCCTTCGGCGGCGCGCGCGGCCGCACCGACACGCCGAAGATCGTGGACTGGTACATGGACGGGAAGATCGAGATCGACCCGATGATCACCCACAAGCTTCCGCTGGACCGGATCAACGAGGCCTTCGACCTCATGCACGCGGGGACGAGTATTCGAACGGTGATCGTCTACTGACGATCTTCCACCGCCCGTGAAACGGGCGCCGGCAGAACGGGTCAATCTTGGATTGTCACGCGCCCGGGCGGGCGTATGGTTGAAGCCGTTCAGCGTGTGGGGGGCCGCAAGCCCGTGTCAGTGCCTCGGTGGATTCCGTCAGCGGGTCGGCGGGCTCAGCTGTGGACCTTCGTGTCGGCGACCGCGCTGGGCGGGGCGATCGTCCTGGCGCGGCTGACCCTGCAGGACACCCTCGGCGCCAACGCGCCCTTCCTGCTGGCTTGGCCCGGCATCCTGCTGGCGGCGTTCCTGGGCGGTTTCTGGCCCGCGATCCTCGTCACCGCGCTCAGCGTCGGCGTGGCGCAGTGGGTGCTCATCGACGGCGGCGCAGGCACGCTCGGACCGGGCGCCATCGCCATCTACGTCGCCTTCGGCCTCGTCTTCGCCATCGCGGGCGGCGCGCGCAAACGGGCCAACCGTCGCGCCAAGGCCTATGCCGAGCGCCTGGCCCAGCTCCAGGCCCAGATGGTCCAGGTGGCGCGCCTCAACGCCATGGGCGAAATGGCCGGTTCCCTGGCCCACGAGCTGAACCAGCCGCTGACCGCCATCGCCAACTACCTGAACGCGGCCGAACAGCTTCTCGGCCGCGAGGACGTTCCCGCGGCGCGGGTCGGCGAACTGGTCCGCAAGGCCGGCGACCAGGTCGTCCGCGCCGGGCAGATCGTGGCGCGCGTGCGGTCCAGCGTCGACCGGGGCGAGGTCGCCCTGGCCGAGGAGTCCGCCTCCGGCATGGTGCAGGAAGCCGTCGAGGTCGCCGCCAGCGGCCCGGCGCGCGAGGGGCTCGTTCTACGCTACGAGTTCGACCGGGGCGCCGACCGGGTGCTGGCCGACCGCATCCAGGTGCAGCAGGTGGTCCTCAACCTGGTGCGCAACGCCGTCGAGGCCATGGCCGAGCAGCCGCGTCGCGAGCTTCGGGTCGGCAGCCAGGCGGTGGAGCCGGGCTTCCTCCAGCTCCACGTGGCCGACACCGGCTCGGGCATCTCGCCCCAGGTCGCCGATCGCCTTTTCCAGCCCTTTGTGAGCGGCAAGGCGGACGGAATGGGTGTGGGCCTGTCGATTTCGCGCAATATCATCGAAGCGCACGGGGGACGGATGTGGGCGGAGGCCAATGACGATGGCGGCGCCACCTTCCGGTTCACCCTGACGCGGGCGGGGCAGGAGACATGAGGGGATGAGTCCTGGGGGGACGGTCCACGTCATCGACGACGACGACGCGGTGCGCGATTCGCTGGCGATGCTGCTCGAAGCGTCCGGCTTCTCCGTAAGCGCCTACGCCTCGGCCTCGGCCTTCCTGGACGGCCTGGACAAGGCGCCCAGCGGCTGCGTGATCACCGACGTGCAGATGCCGCAGATCAGCGGCCTGGACCTGCTGCGCCGGCTGAGCGACCGGCTGTCCCAGTTCCCGGTCATCGTGCTCACCGGCGAGGCCGATGTCCCTATTGCGGTGGAGGCGCTGAAGAACGGCGCCCTCGACCTGATCGAAAAACCCTATTCGGCCGCGACCCTGGTGGCCGCCGTCCGCCAGGCCCTGACCCAGCTCGAAGCCCGCAGCAGCCGGACCAGCCGCCGCAGCGAGAACGCCGAGCGCATCGCCGGCCTCTCCGCCCGCGAACGCGAGGTGCTTGAGGGCGTGCTCAAGGGCGGCTCCAACAAGGAGATCGCCCGCGAGCTGGGCATCAGCCCGCGCACGGTGGAGGCCTACCGGGCCAACCTGATGATGAAGATGGGCGCCGAAAGCCTGTCGGAGCTGGTGCGCATGGCCATCGAGGCCCGCGCCGAGGACTAGGGCCGCCTCGCCAGCGCGGCCTGGATCCGCTCGACGAAGGCGTCCGGCTCGAACGGCTTCTCGATCACCGCCCGCGCGCCCTGGGCCATGGCCTCCTCGGCCAGCGCCCGGCCGCTGCGCGCCGTCACCACCAGCACCGGCACGTCCAGGTTCTTCGCCTTGAACGCCCGCAGCAGCTGCAGGCCGTTCATCTCGGGCATCTGCACGTCGGTGATCACGCAGCCTTCGACGCCGCCCTCGGCCTGCGTGAGGAACGCCTGGGCCGTGGCATAGGTCGCGACCGTGATGCCTCGCGTCTCCAGCAGGATCGCCAGGGAGTCGCGGACCGCGTCGTCGTCGTCGATGATGTGCACGAGCAGGGGAGGCGCCATGGGCGTCGCAGTGCTGGCTTGGGCCTAAGTGAACGCCGATAAGGCGAAGGCGGACTGTGGCCATAATCCGCGAACGCCGAAATCCCGGACGGTCACCTACGGTAAAATACGGTAGTGGCCGGCGCCGCTAGAGATCCTCCGCGACCATCCGCGCGGCCTTCTCGGCGATCATCATGGTGGGCGAGTTGGTGTTGCCCGAGGTGATGGTCGGCATCACCGAGGCGTCGGCGATCCACAGGGCGTCCAGGCCCTGCACCCTCAGGCGTGCGTCGACCACCGCCATCGGGTCGGAAGGCAGGCCCATCTTCGCCGTGCCGCCCGGGTGGAAGATGGTCGTCCCCAGCTGGCGCGCCGAGGCCAGGATCTCGTCGTCAGACGTGGCCGTGGCGCTGGGCGCCCGTTCCCGCGCGCCATAGCGCTGCAGGGGCGCCTGGGCCGCGATCCGCCGCACCAGCTTGAGCGAGTCCACCGCCACCCGCTGGTCGTCGAGGGTGTCCAGGTAGTTGGGCTGGATGGACGGCGCCTCGCGCGAGTCCGGGCTGCGGGCGTGGACGCCGCCCCGGCTGGTCGGGCGCAGGTTGCAGACGCTGATCGTGATCGCCGGGAAGGCGTGCAGCGGGTCGCCGAACTTCTCCAGCGACAGCGGCTGGACGTGGAACTGCAGGTTGGGCGTCGCATAGTCGGGCGACGAGCGGGCGAAGGCGCCCATCTGCGACGGCGCCATCGACATGGGTCCCTTCTGGAAGGCGGCGTACTCCAGCGCCATCAGCGGCTTACGCCACCAGGACCGGTACAGGGCGTTCATCGTGGGCACCCCGGCCACCTCGTAGATCGGCCGGATTTGCAGGTGGTCCTGCAGGTTCTCTCCGACGCCCGGCAGGTGGCGAACCGTCGGCAGTCCCAGGGCCGACAGCCGCGCCCCGTCGCCCACGCCCGACAGCTCCAGCAGGTGCGGTGTGCCCACCGCACCGGCCGCCAGCACCACGCCGCCGGCCGCCCGGGTCTCGAAGGTCTCGCCGCCGCGGCTCCAGCGCACGCCGACCGCCCGGCCGTCCTCGATCAGGATCCGCTCCACGTGCGCGGCGGTCTCCAGCCGCAGGTTAGGGCGTCGCAGCGCCGGCTTCAGGAAGCCCGTCGCGGCGCTCCACCGGCGGCCGGCCTTCTGGTTGACCTGGAAGTAGCCGCTGCCGGCGTTGTCGCCGGTGTTGAAGTCGACGACGCGGGCCACGCCCGCCATCTCCGCGGCCTCCGCGAAGGCGTCCAGCACCCGCCAGCGCATCCGCGGATGCTCCACCCGCCAGGCGCCGCCCTGCCGGTGCAGGTCGTTGGGCGGGGCGATGTGGTCCTCCTGGTCCAGGAACAGCGGCAGGACGTCGTCCCAGCCCCAGCCGTCGAGGCCCATCTGGCGCCAGCCGTCGTAGTCCGCCGCCTGGCCGCGCATGTAGATCATCGCGTTGATGGCCGAGCTGCCCCCGATCACCTTGCCGCGCGGATAGCGCAGCGCCCGCCCGTCCAGGCCCGGGATCGGATCGGTCTCGAACATCCAGTCGGCGCGCGGATTGCCGATCGAGAACAGATAGCCGACCGGGATGTGGAACCAGATCCAGTCGTCCTTGCCGCCCGCCTCCAGCAGCAGCACGCGCCGCCCCGAGTCCGCCGACAGCCGTTCGGCCAGCACGCAGCCGGCCGATCCGGCCCCCACGACGATGACGTCGGCCTCGGCGGGGGCAGCGGGACTGTCCAGGTGTCGATCCTCCGCAACGGTGCGCGCCGAGGTTCTAGCCGAGCCTGTGGCCGACGCGCCACTGGCGCAGCAGCGTCCCGACCCCATCTAGGGCGTCCGGAGAGTTCCCTTACGTGTCTGCCGCCGAAGTCATACCCTTTGCCCGGCGGGCGTCCGCGTTGCGCGACGCCCCGGGCGCCCATCCCATCCTCACCGTCCGCGCCGGGTCCGTCAGGGTCAGGCACCAGACGGCCATGTCGTTCGACCTGTCGTACGCGGGCGACCGACCGATGCTGCTCTACGTCTTCCAGGCCCCGCGCTCGGTGGCCGAACAGGGCTGCCGGCCCGGCGCCTTCGCGCTCCTGAAGCCCGGCACGTCGCTGGAAATCCACCACCCGGAGCCGATGGAGGTGCTCGCGGTGGCCTATGACGGCGACCGAGGCCTGGCGCTGGAGGACCTCGAGGACACACCGCGCGGCGCCTCGGACCCGGGGGTGCGCCTGCTGGCCCAGGAGATCCGCCGGGTCCTGCGCGACGAGGGCTCCGCCGATCCGCGCTATGTCGAAGCCCTGGCCCAGAGTCTGCTGGTCCGCGCCGCCGCCGTCGCCGCCTCCCCGCAGCTCGCGGCGGCCACGACCGCCCTGACGCCGCACAAGCTGCGCCGCCTGACCGCGTTCATCGACGCCAACCTGGCCCGACCGCTCCAGGTGGCCGAGCTGGCGGCTGAAGTCGGCCTGAGCCGCGCCCACTTCACCCGGGCGTTCCAGAGCGCCGTGGGCCTGAGCCCGCACCGCTTCGTGCTGGCGCGCCGGCTGGAGGAGGTGCGCGCGGCGTTGGAAGCCACCGACCACGACCTCTCGACGCTGGCCTTGCGCTACGGCTTTTCCAGCCACGCCCACATGTCCTCGGCCTTCCGCGCCGCCTTCGGCGCCACGCCCTCCAGCTATCGGCGAGCGCTCGCCTCCTGACCCAAAACGAAGACGCGCCCGAAGCCTGGCCGCGGGCGCGTCTCGATGGAAGGTCCGACGCCCCGCCCAGGGTGGGGGAGCGGGCGGGGCGCCGGAACCGGCCTCAGGCTGGGGGAGCGCTAGAGGCCGAGCTTGTAGCGGAGGCCGACGGTCACCGCGTTGGAGCGGTAGTCGCCGTCGAAGCGGGTCGGGCCCGCGCCGGCCTTCACGTCGGTGACGGCCAGGTAGCGGTAGGCGACCTCGCCGGTCAGGCGGTCGTTGAACGGGTAGGCCACGCCGGCCTTCAGCTGGTAGGCGAAGCCGGTGTCGTCATTTCCGCGCGACTTCACCTGGGCCAGGCCGACGCCTGCGCCCACGAACGGCTGGAACTGGCCGCCGCGGTTGAAGTCGTAGTAGCCGTTGACGAACCCGCCGAGCGCCGAGGTCTTGCCGGGCGTCGCGCCCTTGTTGTCGGCCGAGAGGTAGGCCAGCTCGGTTTCGGCGCGGAAGTTGTTCCCGAACTCGCGGCCGACCGCGCCGCTGACGGCCCAGCCAGTGTCGCCCTTGCGGTCGGGGGCGGCGTCGAGCTTGCTTTCGAACGACGCGCCGGCGTTGCCCTGCACGTACCAGTTGGCGTCCTGCGCGGAGGCGGCGCCGGCGGCGAAGGTCGCGGCGGCGGCCACAGCCGCCAGAGTGAGAGACTTCATGTGGTTTTCTCCTTCCCCGGTTTGCCCGGGCTTCAATGGGAAGGAGTTGGGGCCGCCCACGCGTCGGCGCTTCCACGCATGGCGCGGGCTTTCAAACCTGTGCGGAAAAGCGCCGGAGCTTATCCGGAGCGGCGCACGTCGCGATGGCTGGTCGTGAACACGCGCCGGGTGAAAGCGCTTGGCTAACGCCCGATCTTTCGCCATGCCGCAGCCAACGAACACGCGTGCAGCGCGCGACAACAAGCAGGAGGGAATGTCTTGGCGCCGTCTGGGCCGTCGAAGAAATCCGCGGAAGACGGCCCGCTGATCCGCGCGTTCTTCGAGAGGCGCGAAAACCTGCTGCTGTTCCTGGCCGCCCGGACCCGGTGCATGGCCACCGCCGAGGACCTGGTCCAGGATCTCTATCTGAAGCTCGCGACCCTGGAAGGCGAGGCGGCCGAGGTACGTGCGCCCAGCGCCCTCCTGTACCGCATGGCCGCCAACCTGCTGATCGATCACGTCCGGAGCACGCAGCGGTCGTCGCAGCGCAACAATCAGTGGCGGCGCGAGACGCGGTCGGCGCTGGGTGGCGAGGACATCGTCGACGAGCCGCCCGCCGATGAGGTGGTTGTCGCCAAGCAGCGGGTGCGGCAGCTGGCCGAGGCCGTGGCGATGCTCCCGCCGCAGATGGGCCGGGCGTTCCGGCTGCACAAGCTGGAAGGCCTCAGCCAGGCCCAGACCGCCCAGGCGATGGGCGTCTCCGTCAAGATGGTGGAGCAGCATATCCAGGCCGCCATCCGCAACCTCTCGCAGAAGCTGCGCGCATGATCGGCCCCGAATTTTGCGCCTTACCTAGGGGTGCGCCTTCGCGGCGCCGTCTCATGAGCTGTCCAGCGCGCCTCGCGCGGATCAGGCGGGCGAGCCGATGACCAGCATGGTGACCGACGAGGAAGGGTTGATGGCTGACGCCAGCGCCTGGCTCGCGCGCCTGCAGCGCGACGACGTCACGGAGCGCGATGGTCTCGAGTTCGAGGCCTGGCTCGCGGCCACGCCCGCGAATCGAAGCGCCTACCGGCGCGCGCTCGCGATCTGGCATGAATTCGAAACCTGCGCCGATGAGGTGCTGGCGGAACTCGCGGTCCACGCCCGTCGCCCGCCGGTTCGGCGCGCGCCGACGCGGCGGTGGTTGATGGTGGGGGGAGGTTCCGCCATTGCGGCCGGGCTCGCCGTCGCGGTCCTGCCCTCGCTCCTGGCGCCGCCCGCGCCGCAGACCTACGCCACGGGCAAGGGACAGCGGCGGAGGATCACCCTCGCCGACGGTTCGATCGTGGACCTCAATGCCGAGACCCGCCTGGACGTGAGTTTCACGCGGTCCGAGCGGCGGGTCGTCCTGGCCGACGGCCAAGCCATCTTCGACGTGACGCACGACAAGCGCCGTCCGTTCGCCGTCGAGGCCTCCGACCAGATCGTGCGCGTCGTCGGAACCCAGTTCGACGTCCGCAATCGGCAAGGAGACCTCAGGGTCACCGTGGCCGAGGGCAAGGTGCAGGTACGGCCGGCCGTCTCGGGGGGCTCGGCTCGCGCCTTCGTCCTGACGCCCGGGCAGCGGCTGGAGATCGGCCGCACGGGTGTCGCGAAGCTGGAGGCCGTCGATCCGCAGGAAGCGCTCGGTTGGCGCACCGGCCGACTCGTCTATCGCGACGAGCCGCTCGCCAACGTGGTGGCGGACCTGAACCGCCAGTTCGTGGAACAGGTCGAGATATCCGATCCCGCCTTGGGCGAGATGCCGATCACCGGGGTGATCGTTCTGGACGATCAAGCCGCGGTGATGACGCGCCTGAGCTTGATGCTGCCCATAAGATCGGTACCTTCGCAGCGGGGACTTCTACTTCTTCGGAAGTAAGGTCGAAGGCTAGGTCGGAGCTGACAATCCTCGCGCGTCGGGAAGGGGTGATCGCCGTCACATGCGTGATGGCGGCGATCGGAGTTGGCGACTCCGCCGAGGCTGCGTCCGCGCGGATCCGATTCGAGGTTGCGCCGCAGCCCTATTCCGAGGCGCTGCTCGACGTGGCCCAGCAGGCCAATGTCACCCTCATCGGCGCCGCAGCCTGCGGCGGATATGCGCGCAAGGGCCTTGTGGCGACCCTGACGCTGGAGGAGGCGCTGGGCCACCTCCTGACCGACGCGCCATGTACCTGGCGGGTGATTGCGCCGGGCGCGGTCGAGGTTTCCCCCCGCGCCCGCGCCGAGCCTCCCCGGCCCGGCCCTCCGGTGACCGTCTCCGAGCTGCTGGTGACCGCCACGAAGCGGGTCCGCAATCCGCGAGAGCTGGCGGTCGCGGTCACCTCGATCCCGCGCGGCAGCATCGAGGCGACCGGCGCGGCGGACGCGGGCGAGGCGGCAAGCCAGTTCGCCGGGGTTCTGGCCACGAACCTGGGTCCCGGCCGCAACAAGCTTCTGCTGAGGGGGCTCTCGGACGGCGCCTATTCCGGTCGGACCCGCTCGACCGTCGCCACCTACCTCGACGACATTCCCCTCAACTACAACGCCCCCGATCCCGATCTCCGGCTCGTCGACGTGGAGCGCGTTGAAGTCGCGCGCGGCCCCCAGGGCGCGCTCTTCGGCGCGGGCTCGCTCAGCGGGGTCTATCGGATCGTCAGCCGCAAGCCCGACCTGGAACAGGTCTCCGCCGAGATCCGCGCGTCAGGGGCGATCACCAAGGGGGGCGCCCCCAGCGCCTCCGTCGAGGGCCACCTCAACTACCCCGTGCTGCCCTACGTGCTGGGTCTCCGCCTGTCGGCCTACGACGAGGTCCAGGGCGGATACCTGGATAACATCGCCACGGGCCGCCCCAACGTCGACCGGACCGAGCGGCGTGGTGGACGGCTGATCCTTACCTATGAGCCCAACGAGGTCTGGTCGGCCCAGCTCACCTTGGCAGGCCAGCATCTGCGGTCCGACGACACCCACTACACGTCGCCCGGCCTGGGCCTGAAGCGGACGGTGCGGATCGCCGAGCCACACGTGAATGACATCGAGTTGGCCACCGCCACCCTCCGGAGCTCCTGGGGCTGGGGCGACCTCAGCTCCTCCACGGGCTATGTCCGGCACCGCTACGGCAGCGTGTACGACTCCACCGATCAAGGGCGTCGCTACAGCGCCTTCGCGGACAAGGCGGTCTATGCCGAGCGCACGCGCACGAACCTCATCGTCCAGGATATGGTCCTGACATCGCGAGGCGCCGGCCCCATCGCCTGGCTGGCCGGACTCTACGGGTCGTACACGACGATCAAGTCGCCGACCGAGTTCCTGGCCCAGGTGCCTTTCGCCGCCCCGCTCGTCCACGTCTATGGCGACAACCGGAGCGACCATGTTCGCGAGGGAGCCGCCTATGGGGAGGCGTCGTATGAGTTCGCCCCGGGCTGGACCGTGGCCGTGGGCGGCCGGGTCTTCACCATCCACACCCGAACGAAATCCGAGGTGGTCTCAGAGGACTTCGCCCCTCGGAGCCTCGATCGGGAGACCCGCTTCAGCGGCTTCTCTCCCAAGCTCTCGGTGCAATGGGCGTTCGCTGGAGGCAACCTCCTCTACGCGGTCGTGTCGGAAGGCTATCGCAGCGGCGGCGTCAACACCGGCGGCGCCGTAGAGCTGCCCCCGATCCGCCAGACCTTTGCTCCCGATCGGCTGGTCAACTACGAACTTGGCCTGAAGATGGTCGGGCTGCAGAACCGGCTCTCGCTGAATTCGGCGGTCTTCTACGGCGTCTGGGACGACATCCAGACCGACCAGTTCCGCATCTCCGGCATCGCCTACACCACCAACGCCGGCGACGCCCGGGTGGTGGGGCTGGAGACCGAACTGGCGTTCCGCGCAGGCAACGGGCTTTCGGCGCAGCTCAACGGGCGCGTGTCCGAGACCAAGACCTCGGGCGCGAACCCGGACTTCAGGCCCCACCTGGTGGACGGCCTGCCCGGCGCGCCAGCGGTGTCGGGCGGCGCCCTGCTGAGCTACGAGCGCGAAGTCTTCGGGGACTGGACCTTGCGGCTCGTCGGCCAGGCCACCTACGTCGGCAAGTCCCGGGTCACCTTCGACGCCGCCCAACCAAAGATGGGCGGATACGCGCGCACCAAGCTCTCCGCGGAGTTGGCGGGGACAGCGGCCGGGACGCCGGTGGGATTGCAGGTCTATGTGATCAATCCGCTGGACTCGTTCAGCGACACGTTCGCCTTCGGAAACCCGTTCAGCCTGGTAAAGTCGCGTCAGATCACACCGCAGCGGCCGGTGATGGTCGGGCTGACCCTGTCCGCCGCCCTGTAATCGTACCCATCATCTTTTTTGGCGCCCGACCTAGGGATGGCTCCGGACGGTGACGTCTCCCCCGCGACCCTCAGGTTTCTGGAGAAGCCCGGGTCGAAATATCGCGCCCTTGAACCGGCGCAACAGTCTGATGCGGTGCGCATTCCGAGCCCAAGGTCGCACCGTGGACGGCTGAGCGCGGCCCTGGCGAAGGAGAGCGCCCAGGGCCGCGCCTCTCCGCTTTTCGAAGCGTGAGAATGGGATTTGGCCGGAATTGCCGACGATGTTAACCTGTGCCGGTCGAACGCGGCCGGCTCGGACGCGCACGACGCGCGCGCGCAGGTTCTCCAGTTCCCGGCGTGGGCACGAGACCATCGCCCCGGTCTGAGGCCGTCACACCTCGGCCGGGGCATCTTGTATCCGCCTCAGGCCTTCACGAACGCCAGGATCAGGTTGTTCGCCGGCATCACGAGCCGCTCCGCCAGCCGTAGGCCGTGCCGGCCGGCAAGGGCGACGACATCATCCAGCCGGCGCAGGCCCCAGGCCGGGTTGCGGGCCCGCAGGTCCTTGTCGAAGGCGAGGTTGCTGGGCGCGGTCGGCGTCTCCGCCTCAAGGAACGGGCCGTAGAGGAAGAGCTGGCCGCCCGGGGGCAGCAGGCGGCCGGCCCCGAGCATCAGCCCTTCGGCAGCCGCCCACGGCGCGATGTGGATCATGTTGATGCACACCACGGCGTCCGCCGGTTCGTCCGGCCAGCCGGCGGGGTCGCTGGCGTTCAGCGCCAGGGGCGGTTCCAGATTGGGCAGGTCGGCGGCGCCGCGCCAGGCGGCGATGCTGGCCCGAGCGTCGGGGTCCTGGTCGGTCGGCCGCCAGCGGACCTGGGGCAGGGCGCGGGCCAGGAACACGGCATGCTCGCCGGCCCCGCTGGCGATCTCCAGGACCCGCGCACCGGCCGGCAGGCGGGCTTCGAGCACCGCGAGGATCGGCTCGCGGTTGCGCGCGGTGGAGGGCGAGGTGCGGGCCCCGAGCGGCGGGGCGGCTGCGCTCATGTCCCGGACCTCAAGCCAGCACGCGGGTCAGGAACTGCTGGCCCAGCCGCAGGCCCGCTTCGTCGATGCTGTGGCCGAGACCGGGCGAGACGTGGGTGGCGACGTCGAAGCCCAGAGGTTGCAGCACCGCCTGGGCCTGCGTGAGCGCGGTGACGGGCACCATGGGATCGGCGTCGCCGTGGACCAGCAGCACCGGCGGCCGGGTCCGCAATTCAGCGGCCGGGCTGCCCGGGTCGGCGAGCATGCCGGAATAGCCGACGATCCCGGCCAGCGGCCGTGCGCGCCGCGGGCCGACGTGCAGCGCCATCATCGTCCCCTGGCTGAAGCCCACCAGCGCCAGCCGGTCCTCGGTGAGGCCGTAGCGGGCCAACTCGCCATCGATGAAGGCGTCGATCACCGGGGCGGCCGCGCGGGCGCCGTGCGCGCGGGCGTCGGGGGTCAGGCTGGTCAGCGGCCACCACTGATAGCCGCCGGGCGCGCCGGGGCAGGGCTGCGGGGCGTTCGGCGAGACGAAGACCGTCTCCGGCAGGGCGTCCCGCCAGAAGGGGACCAGCCCGATCAGGTCGTCGCCGTTCGAGCCGTATCCGTGCAGCAGGATCACCATCGAGCGTGGGGCCCCCCCGGAAGCCGGCGGGACGATCGGGCCGTTGAGCTCTGAGGTCTGCGTCATGGCGCCGTGGTGCGGGAGGGGCGCGGCCGGGTCAAGCGCCGCCGGACGCGGCGGTGAAGACCGCCAGTTGCGCGGCGAAGGCCCGCTGGTAGGCGGGTCGGGCTTCGGCGCGGGCGACATAGGCGCGGAGGCTGGGGTAGGCCGCCAGGATGTCCGATCCGCCCAGCCTCTGCAGCACGGACACCATCAGCAGGTCCCCGGCGCTGAAGGCGCCGTCGAGCCAGTCGGCGTCGCCGAGTCGATCCGAGAGCTGGCCCAGCCGGGTGCGGATGCGATCCTCGACCATGGCGAAGCGCTCCGCCTGCCAGGGCTTGCCCCGCTCGAAGTAGGTGACGACTTCGCGATCCACGATCGGCGGCTCCACCGTGCTGACGGCGGCGAACATCCAGGTGATCGCGCGCGCCTTGGCGTTCGCGTCATCCGGCAGCAGGCCCGCGTGGCGCTGGGCGATGTGGAGCACGATGGCGCCCGAATCGAACAGCGCGAGATCGCCGTCCTCATAGGTGGGAATCTGCCCGAAGGGCTGAAGGGCCAGATGGCCGGCTTCCTTCATCTCGGCGAACGTCACAAGCCGCACGTCATAGGGCTGGCCGACCTCTTCGAACGCCCAGCGGACGCGCGTGTCGCGCGCAAGGCCCCGCCCGCGATCCGGCGATGCTTTGAAGGCGGTGATGGTGGGGCTCATGGTGTCTCTCCGGGGCTCTGCCTTCCGAGGACGAACGGCCGGAGGGCGTCACGACACGGGTTCGGGTTTTTCTCGGCGCGGGGTCGGGAGGCGAGTCGGCCGCTGCTGTCAGCCTTCGAGCCGTCGAGGTCTTGTCAGGGCCGGGTCCGGCGACAGCGATGGAGCCCGCTCGATGACGACGCGCTTGCAGCGCATGGCGAGGAGCATGAAGCCGTAGAGGAAGACCATCAGCACGAGCGCGCCGTGCCAGCCCACCGTCTCGGCGTAGCCCCGCCCGAAGAGGATGATCTGGTTGTACTCGATCCCCCGCGCCCAGGCGTAGAACATGCGTGTGTTGTACATCAGCACTTCGTAGACGAAGAAGCCCGCCGCATAGGCCCCGAACCCGTAGTGGACCGCGACGCCGAGCCTGCCGTTGCCGTGCAGCCATTGGCCCGACATGACCTTTTGATAGATCGGCAGGATGATCGCCAGGCGCCAGACGAACACCTCCAGCCAGTGGAAGTGGTGCGTCAACGGGTTCACGATCCCGCGCCCGTAGCGGTAGTCCACGAAGTCGGTGAGAAACAGGAAGTGGATGATCGCCACGGCGCACAGGGCCTGCTGGATCCGCGTGCCCGGCGAATGTTTCGCCTGCTTGGCCAGCAGGGCGAAATAGAGGACGTAGAGAAAGGGCAGCACGGCCCAGATGACGGCGAACGTGACCGCGCCCACGTTCTGGGTGGGGGAGCCCACTTCGATGTAGGCGGGCAGGCTGACGCCGGGGATCCCGAGACTGAACATGCCCTGCGCGATGGCCGGGAGCTCGTGGGTGAAACCGATGAGGTTCCCAAACGCCGCGTAGATGTCGATCCAATGCGGCCACACGCCCGCGTTGGCCTTGAAGTTGTACATCGAGCAGAGAAGGTTGCAGACCAGCGCCAGCAGCTCGAACTTCCCCAGCACGGACCCGCTCCGGGCGGGCGCATCGACGATGGAAACGCCGACGTCGGCGACGGGACGGGCCCAGGCCAGGGCGCAGGTCGCCAGGAGAAGGGCGGTGAGCCCCCAGCCGCCGGGGCTGATCGCGTAGATCGCGAAGGGCAGGCACAAGAGCGTCGCGGCCGCCAGGCCGACGACCCACCAGCGCCGCTCCACCCGCCACAGGCTCAGCAGGAGAAGCCCAAGACCCACCTGGGCGCCGTTGTAGAGCGCCTGGCCGATGACCACGCTCCACGGCCCGTCATGCGCGCCGGGCGCGCCGCCGCCGACCTGCGAGAGGACCTGCGCGATGGCGCACGTCAGGGCGGTGACGAGGGCCAGCTTGCGCACCGAAAGGCGCGTGGGCGCGTCGGATGCGTGCGCCAGGTCGCGCGCCGGGGGGCTTACGGCCGCCACCACCGCCAAGACCGGGCCGAGCGCCCATTGTCCGAACCTGCCCATCCCCAGAACCCCCGTCCGGTCCGCGACCGTAGCTCCGCAGCTTTGCTGGCGCGACCGGTTTCGCTTGCGCCGGGCGTGCAGTGGTGAGGTGGGCCGGGAGCTTTTCATGACCCTCGTTGTGGCCGGGCTTGGAAGCCTGCCGTTGGGCGCCTGGCGATTGCGCACGCCTGAGCGCCCTCCCTTGCTCGTCATGGCCGGGCATGACCCGGCCATCCAACCGGAGATGCCGGATGGAGTGCGGATCTAGCGGGCGCTCTGGAATGGATCCCCGGGTCAAGCCCGGGGATGACGAGCGGTATTGCTACGCCGAGCTCTTCCACGGCGGCTTGGCGTAGCCCTTGAGGTCCTTGAGCCAGGTCTTGAGCACCTCGACGTCTGGGTCGGGCAGGTCGCGCCAGCGGGCGGTGTTGGCGGGGTTGAGCTCCATCTCGGCGCAGATATCGGCGACGTGTTCGTCGAGGTCGCGGGTGACGAAGGCCTCGTCGCGGCGCTCGTCGATCAGCCAGTCTTCCAGCCGGCGATAGAGCTCGCCCTCCAGCTGCTGCTCGGACTCCAGCTCGCTCTTCTCGAAACCCTCGGTCCAGATGACCCGGCGCACGGCGGTGCGCAGGTCCTTGGCCCGTTGGTTGGCGGCCTCGATGTCGCGCGGGAAGGTGGGGCGGGGTTCGTCGTGCACGATCGGCGGGTGGAGGATGGCGTCGCGGCGGGCCGCCTGGGTCTCCTCGCGCGCCTCGCGGGACGCGTTGCGGCCGAAGCGTTCGTGCAGGGCGATCGACTGGCGAAACGAGCGGGTCATCCGCTGGTAGGTGCGGCCCTTCTCGGCCTCTTCGGGGCTGTCGATGGCGGACAGATAGCTGGCGTGCGCGGCCTCGACGGCGACGAGGTCGAGCTCGGCCACCCTCGCCAGCATCTGCTGGCGCCGTTCGGCGATGTCCGCGGCTTGCGACATGAACATAAAGAGAACATATGGCGTGAGCGGGAGTCAAAGTTGTTCGTCGTTTTCTTCTCCTCCCCCAAACGCGGAGCGTTGTGGGAGAGGTCGGGAGAGGGCGGCTGGGTGGTCGGCCGCCTCAGGCGTTGGACCCGAATGGCGCCACGCGGGGCCTTGATCCAACCGGAGTGTCCGGCCTCAGGCGGCGCCGCCCTCACCCAGCCTCTCCCATGGCGCTGCCGCGCCTGGGAGAGGAGCGGGCGGAGGATGGGTGTGGGGATCAAAGTCGGGCGTCAAGCGTGCGCCGCCGGTCGGAGGCCTCAAGGACGAGCCGCTGCGCGGCCGCGCTGGCGCGCGGTCCTTGACCCCTCCGACCGCCGGAGCTTGTGGCTGCCCATGGACTTACGGCGCGGGGTGCGCGGGGGGCGCCCGACAGGGGAGGTGGGTCGTCTCCCCAACTGCGGCTCGTCCGAATGTCCGTGGAGGGTGGATGGCGAACGTTGGCCGGCGCCGATCCTCAAGGCCGCAGCACGAAGGATGAGGATCGCGTGAAGCAAGCGAGGCCGGGCGGGCCGGTACGGTCGGACGCGAAGTACGCCCGCCAGCAACGAGCCTCGTTGTCGGCCCTGTAATAGAGGACGGTTAGGACGGAGGCCGCACCGAGAAGGGCGGCGATGACCAGCCCATGAGGCCCCAATCGTAGTTTCATCTCGCCCCCGGCCGCAAAGCTTGAGCTTGGGCCCAGGCTCGAAGGTCCGCAACGGGTCGAGGGTAGCCTCTAGGAATTGGCTCGGCTCAAATCCGCTGCGGGTCTGCAAACCCTCTGCGGCCGTCAGGTTTCGTCAGGGCGAAGAGTGGCGGTGCGAGTGGGATTCGAACCCACGTTAGAGTTTCCCCTAAACACGCTTTCCAAGCGTGCGCCTTCAACCACTCGGCCACCGCACCACACCCGTGCGGGGGAGTGGTCCGCCGCCGGAAGGCGCGCATATACCGTCAGGAGGTCTTCGGGGGCAAGCGGCGGTTGGTCGCTCTTTGCAGGGCGGCCGGATTGAACAGCGAGGCGCGCTGCCGGGCGGTGAGCGCGGCTTCCAGATCGCGTGAGGACGAGGTCCACCGGCCCAGCTTGGCGGCGGTGTCGGGGCGGCCCTCGCGGATCCCCTCCTGGAGGGCGGCGAGCCCGGCGTCGGCGGCGCGCAGGCGGGCGAGCAGGGCGGGCTGGCCGGCGTAGCGCTCGTCGATCAGGAACAGGCGGGCGCGGGCGGCGGCGATCATCAGGACGGCGGTGGGGCGGTCCTGGGCGGCCAGGCTGGCCTGGGCGGCGGCGGCGGCGCGGCGGGCGTCGTCCAGGAGGCCGCCCGGCGACACGGGCTCCTGCGCGCGGGCCGGACAAGCGGCGGGGCTGAGCGCGCGGACGTAGTCGGCGAGGCCGGCGAGGACCGCGGGCGGCGGCTCGGGGCCGTCGAACTCCTCCACGACCAGGCCGCGGATGAAGCCCGGGAGGTCCGGGGCGGCGACCTTGAGCCGGTCGCGGGGCCCGCTGAGGTCTGGGATCGGCCTGGGGTCATGGACACCGTTGCCGCGGTGGCTGGAGAACAGGGAGAGGGTCACGTCGGCGGTGCCGGGCGGGCCGGAGGCGCCGGGGAACTGGAAGTGGGGATTGCCGCGGCCGGAGCGGTGACAGCTCTCGCAGGTGAGCCCCGCGCGCGCCGCCTGGCCGCCCAGCAGCACGGGCGTGCGGAAGGCGGCGCGGCCGATCTCCACCGAGCGGGCGGCGGCGGGGTCGGCGGGGCGCTTGAGGCACTCGGTGGGCTGGGTCGCGAACACGCGCACAGGGTCGGCGCCGCGCGGGATCCACGACATCGCCTGCAGCGGCGGGCGGGCGTCGGCGGCCAGGGCGGTGGCGGCACCGAGCGCGATCAGCAGCCCTACAGCCCGGGCTGGCCGCCGACGTCGATCCAACGGCGCAGCTCCTCGGCTTCGGCGCAGCCGTAGGCGCAGATGCGGTCCAGCTTGGCCAGCATGGCCCTGGCGCCGGCCGTGTCGCCGCGCTCGACCTTGAGCTCGCCGTAGTACTCGGTGGCGCCACGGTGGTTCGGCGCGATGGCCAGGGCCTGTTGGTAGTAGGTCTCGGCGCGGTCGAACTGGCCCTTCTTGCGCCAGGCGTAGCCCTGGTAGGTCAGGATGTCGGGATGCGGCCCGAAGGCGGCGCGGGCGGCGTCCAGCGAGGCCAGGGCCTCGTCGTAGCGCTTCTCGTTGATCAGGCCGACCGCCTGGACATAGGCGCGGTCGCCGGCCTCGCTGGCGAAGATCAGGGTCCCGGATTCCAGGGCCGCGCTGGGCTGGCCGGCGGCGGTTCCGCCCGCCACCGCCTTCTCGACCTCGCTGGTCAGGGAGCGCAGCGTGGCCGCGTCGCAGCCGGCGCCGCAGTCGGCGGCCTTGGCCTTTAGCCAGGCGAGCTGTTCCTGGGCCTTGGGGTCCTGCAGCCGGGCCAGGGCCAGGCCCAGGCCGGCCCGGCTGGCCAGGTCGTCGGGCGCCAGCTTGACGGCGCGCTCATAGGCCTTCTTGGCGCCCTTCCAGTTCTCGGCGCCGGCCTGGGCCACGCCCAGCAGCCGCCAGCCATCGATGCTCTTGGGCGCCGCGCTGGTCACCCGTTGGGCCGAGCGGGCGGCGGCCTTGTAGTCCTTGGCCTGGATGGACGCGACCGCCTTGGCGTATTCCTCGGCGGGGTCGTACTGCGGTCCGGAGGCCGAGGGCATCGCCGCCCCGCCGGTCCCGCCGCCGCTGCCGGCGGCCAGGGCGCCGGTGGTGGCCAGGCCGGCGACGACGCCTGCCAGCAGCATGATCCTCAGCGTCTTCATCGCGCGCCCTCCTCCCGACCGGGGTTTCCGTATATTCCGGCCTATGTCGCGCCGGTTCATACCGGTCGGCAAGATGCAAAAGACCGGCGTTCGCCAGGCGGCCTGGCGCGCAACGCCGATGCCGGAGGCTTCGCGTGACGAAGGACCAGCTGCATGCCGCGGCCATGACGCTGCCCGGCGCGCACATGGACGTCCAGTGGGGCGACGACCATGTCTACAAGGTGGCCGGCAAGATGTTCTGCGCCACCGACGCCGCCTATTCCGGCCTGTCGTTCAAGGCGACCGACATCGCCTTCGAGGCCCTGACCGAGGCGGGCCGGGCGCGGCCGGCGCCCTACCTGGCGCGGGCCAAGTGGGTGAAGCTGGACGATCTGGCCGCCCAGGACGCCGCCGAAGTGGCCGACTGGGTGCGGACATCCCATGGGCTGGTCGCGGCCAAGCTCACGCGCAAGCAGCGGGCTGAGATCGGGCTGTGACGGCGGCCGAGATCGAGGCTGTGGCGATGGCGCTGCCGGGCGCGACGAAGATCACGCTGTGGCGGCGGCAGGACGTCTACAAGGTGCGCGGCAAGGTCTTCGCCATCTGCGAGACGGACAGCCTGTCGTTCAAGGCCACCGAAATCGCCTATGAGGTGCTGGTGCGGGATGGCCAGGGGCGGCCGGCGCCGGGGTTCGTTCCCGGGCATTGGGTGAACATCCCGCTGTCCGGGATCGAGGCCGGGGAGGCCGGCGGCTGGATCGAGACCTCGCACCGCCTGGCGGCGGCGGGGCTGACCCGGAAGACGCGGGCGGAGCTGGGGATCGGATGACGCGGGACGAGATTCACGGCTGCGCCATGGCCCTGCCGGCGGCGACGCACATCGTCCAGTGGGGCGGGTCCGACGTCTACAAGGTGGGCGGCAAGGTGTTCGCGGTCTGCGGCATCGCCGACGGCCTGGCGTTCAAGGTGACCGAGATCGGTTTCGTGGTGCTGACCGACGAGGGCGGGCCGGGTCGCCAGGCGCCCTATTTCGCCAAGGGCCACTGGGTGATCGTGGACCTGGACGGGACCGACATCGAGGACGCGGCGGGCTGGATCGCCACGTCGCACAGCCTGATCGCCGGCAAGCTTACCCGGGCGGTGAGGGCGGAGCTGGGGTTGTAGACTCCAGGAGTTTGCGGAAGTCGTGGATGGCCACGGCGGCGGGCGAGCTGCGCTGGCGCCAGAAGAGCAGGCCGACCGCACCCAGCGTGGCGGTCATGAACGCCCAGGGGCCGAACAGCCAGGCGGCCGCCGCCAGCGCGAAATAGTAGCCGCGGACCCCCGAGTTGAACGAGCCCAGAGCCGGGTTCAGGAGCCGCGCCAGCACCGCGCCATAGGCCGGCCGTTGGGCCTCGGCCAGGGGTTCGGGCGTGGCCCCCATGGCGGCCAGGCAGTAGTTGAGCTGGCGGATCGACCAGATGAAGTCGAGCAGGCCCCGGGCCAGGGCCACCAGGACCAGGGCCAGCTGGACCTCGAACAGCAGGCGCGAGGAGGTCCGCACCACTTCCAGGGCCGAGACCGAGCGGAAGCTGGAGTCGCCGCCGAACAGCACGCCGGCGGCGGCGGCGATCAGCAGCAGGTTGGACGAGGCGAAGAACGAGGCCGAGTTCAGCGCATGGCCCAGGAGCTGGCCGTCCAGCAGACGAACCTCGCGGCCGGTCATCTGGGTCATCCAGGCGCCGCGGATGACGGTCATGTCGGTGTTGAGCACGCCGCCGCGCCGCTTGCCGAACGCGCTGAGCAGAGGCTGGTAGAACAACCAGGCGGCGGCGAAGACGCCGAGCGCGATGAGGTCCAGGGTCTGCACGTCAGTCCTCGAGGATCAGGCTGTGCTTCCGGTTGTCGGGCAGCAGGAAGACGATGAAGAAGGCCATCGCCATCCCCAAGGCCACATAGACGTAGAAGCCGCTTTCCATCCCCGCGCGCTTGAACGCGAGCGCGATCGGCTCGGCCGTGCCGCCGAAGATGGCGGTGCCCATGCCGTAGGGCAGGGCGACGCCCAGGGCGCGGACGTTGGCGGGGAACAGCTCGGCCTTCACCACGGCGCTGACCGAGTTGTAGCCCGACAGCAGCACCACCAGAGCCGAGACCAGGGCGAAGGCGACGAGCGGGGACTGGGTGCCGGCGATGGCAGAGAGCGCGGGATAGGTGGCCAGCGCCCCGCCGCCGAAGGCGATGAACAGGGTGGCCCGGCGCCCCCAATGGTCGCTGAGCCAGCCGAAGAAGGGCAGGGCGAAGAGATAGACCACCAGGGCCGCCGCCGTGATCGCGGTGGCCGTCGGACCGGCGAAGCCCGACGTGCCGGTCAGGAACTTCGGCATGTAGGTGGTGAAGGCGTAGAAGGCCAGCGAGCCGCCGGCGGTGAAGCCGAAGATGGTCAGGGTCTGTTTCGGGTAGCGGGTGAACAGCATCATGGTCTTGGCCCGCTCGGCGCCGGAGGCCCTGGAGACCTCGTAGGACTGGCTCTCGTCCATGCGAGCGCGGATCCAGAACACCACCACGGCCATGGCCGCGCCGATGAAGAAGGGGATGCGCCAGCCCCAGCTCTCCAGGTCGGGCTTGTCCATGATGCTTTGCAGAAGGGCCAGGAGGCCCAGCGCGATGAGCTGGCCCATGACCATGGTCACGAACTGGAAGCTGGACCAGAAGCCCCGGCGGCGGCGGCCGGCCATCTCGGAGAGGTAGGTGGCGCTGGCGCCGTACTCGCCGCCCACCGACAGGCCCTGGAGGATGCGGGCTACCACCAGCAGGATCGGGGCCGCGACGCCGATGGTCTCGTAGCTGGGCAGGACGGCGATGATCAGCGAGCCGCCGCACATCAGGCTGACGGCGGCGGTGAGCGCCACCTTGCGCCCGGCGTGGTCGGCGTAGAGCCCCATCAGCCAGGCGCCCAGGGGGCGGGCGAAGAAGCCCACGGCGAAGACGGCCATGGTCTTGAGCAGGCCGGCCAGCTCGTCGCCGCCTGGAAAGAAATGGTTCGAGAAATAGACTGCGAAGGCCGAGTAGACGAACCAGTCGTACCACTCCACCAGGTTGCCGGCCGAGCCGCCCAGGATCGCCTTGAAGCGCTGGCCGGCGGTCAGGCCGGGCGCGATGATCCCCGGCGGAATCTGGGCCTCGGCCCCGGTCTCCGTCGCGGTCATGCAGTTTCCCCCAGCTTCGGCTTTTGACGCCGATGCTAGGGGCAGCCGCCGTCTACGACTAGGCTAGATGCGTCCGAGCAGGACCAGGATGATGACGATCACCAGGACGAGGCCCAGGCCGCCGCTGGGGAAGTAGCCCCAACTGCGCGAGTGGCCCCAGGTGGGCAGGGCGCCCAGCAGGAGCAGGATCAGGATGATGACGAGAATGGTCCCCAGGGACATTCGGCGGTTCTCCTCAGGTCCCCCGACCTTCACCGCAACGAACGTGTACGGTGAAGGTTAGGTTCCGAAGGGCGCCGGTCGCGGGCCGCTAGTCGGCGGTGTCGGCCGTGTGGACCCGGTGGTCGCGGTCGGTGACCTGCAGGGCGTACATCATGCCGATCCAGCCGCCCTTGACGCGGGGCAGGGCCAGCAGGGTCACCGCGGTCAGGACGCTGAGGATGATCGGCAGGGAGATCTGGGGCGGGGTCTCCCAGACCACGGGGAAGAACAGCGCCGGGCCGACGATCAGGTGCCCGATCAGCAGGATGGTCAGGTAGGCCGGACCGTCGTCGGCGGGATAGCGGGCCAACTCATGGCCGCAGGCCTCGCAGTTGGGCCGCACCTTCAGATAGGCGCGATAGATGCCGCCCTTGCCGCAGTTCGGGCAATGCTGGGACAGCCCTCGCCCGAGCGAGCGGAGCAGCGGATGGTGGATCTCGGCCATGGCGCCCATATGCGCCTTTGGCCGCGCGTGCGGAAGAGCACGCGGCCGTTTGGCCGCAGCCGCCTATTTCTTGGCGTCTTCGGCCGCGCCCGTCACCGCCCGGCCCGCAGCCTGGGCGTCACGGCCGACGCCGGAGATGGTGTTGCAGGCGGAAACCAGCAGCGCGGCGGCCGCGGCGGTCAGGACGATCAGTTTGCGCATGGCGAACCCCTCTCGGTGATGAAGCCTAGGTCTCTTGAGCCGGCTTTCTAGTCAAGCTTGCGGCGGCAATGGGGCGAGAGCGCGGAGTGGGGTAACGCTGCGCTGCGAAAATGGGCGCCCGGCGCCGCTTTACCTTACCAGGTAAGGGATTCCACGCAGCCTGGGGTCGCATTCGTCATCCGGAGGGGCGGGTGTCATTGCGCTGCAACATCTTTTCGTAGAATGGATTTTGCATTGCGAAGAGCGGCCGGCTCCTCCTGGCCCATCTTGGAGCAGAGTGATGATCGAACTGCGTACTTTCCCCGGCCTGTTCGTGGGCCGCCGGACCCTGGTCCAGGCCGATGAGGCCCCGAAGGGCCAGGAAGGCTCCGCCTACGCCTGCGGCGCCTGCCGCCAGGAACTGGTCCGCGCGGACCGCTCGTTCTTCAACGACGTGGTGGTCAAGTGCCGCTGCGGGGAATTCAACCAGCTCTAGGCCGGTGGGCGCGCCCCTGCGTCCGGGCGGCAAGCGCCGCCGTAGTTCCCTGTGCAGGACGGAGACGGGCGACCGGCGCCGATCTTGCGACACACGCAACGTGAGGGGAACCACGGTGCCGCGACAACACAGATCCTATTCCGTCATGGATATCGCCGACGATGGCCGGGCGACGGTCGAACGCTTCTCGGCGGTCGACGACCAGGAGGCCCGCAAGCGCGCCATCATGGCCGCGCAGGGCGTCAGCGTGGCTCTCTGGCAGGGTGAGCAGATCGTGGCCCGCTGGGTTCGGCAGGGCCGGTCGTTCCGGGCGACGACGCGGGCCTGAGCGCCAGGCAAACTGGCTGCCATGAGATCCATGGCGGGGCCTGGCCGCGGCCGCTCTTCCTAGCCGATTGTGCGGGACGAGGCGCTTGCGCCTCTTCTCCCCCGAGGCGTAGCCCGAGGGGAGAGGAGATTCTCCTAATCCGCGTCCATCTTCAGCGCGGCGATGAAGGCTTCCTGCGGGATGTCGACCTTGCCGAACTGGCGCATGCGCTTCTTGCCGGCCTTCTGCTTGTCGAGCAGCTTGCGCTTGCGGCTGGCGTCGCCGCCGTAGCACTTGGCGGTCACGTCCTTGCGCAGCGCGCGGACCGTTTCCCGGGCGATGATCCGGCCGCCGATCGCCGCCTGGATCGGGATCTGGAACATGTGCGGGTTGATGAGTTCCTTCATCTTCTCGACCATGCCGCGGCCGCGGGTCTCGGCGCGGTCGGCGTGGACCAGCATCGAGAGCGCATCGACGGGTTCGGAGTTCACCAGGATCGACATCTTCACCAGGTTGCCGACCCGGTAGTCCTCGATCTGATAGTCGAAGGAGGCGTAGCCCTTCGAGATCGATTTCAGGCGGTCGTAGAAGTCGAAGACCACCTCGTTCAGCGGCAGGTCGTAGACCACCAGGGCGCGGGAGCCGACGTAGCTGAGCTCGCGCTGCGAGCCGCGGCGGTCCTGGCAGAGCTTGATCACCGAGCCCAGGTACTCGTCCGGCGTCAGGATCGTCGCCTTGATCCAGGGCTCGGCGATAGTGGCGATCTTCACCGGGTCGGGCAGGTCGGCCGGGTTGTGCAGCTCGATCTCGGAGCCGTCGTTGAGGCCGATCTTGTAGATGACGCTGGGCGCGGTCGCGATCAGGTCGAGGTCGAACTCGCGGCTCAGCCGCTCCTGGATGATCTCCAGGTGCAGGAGGCCCAGGAAGCCGCAGCGGAACCCGAAGCCCAGCGCGGCGCTGGTCTCCATCTCGTAGCTGAAGCTGGCGTCGTTGAGGCGCAGGCGGCCGATGGCGGCGCGCAGGTCCTCGAAGTCGGCGGCGTCCACGGGGAACAGGCCGCAGAACACCACCGGCTGCACGTCGCGGAAGCCGGGCAGGGCCTCGGCGGCGGGCTTCTTCTCGTCGGTGATGGTGTCGCCGACAGCGGCGTGGGCGACCTCCTTGATCTGGGCGGTGATGAAGCCGATTTCGCCCGGACCCAGGCTCTCGACCTCGGTGCGCTTGGGGTTGAAGACGCCGATGCGGTCGATCAGGTGGGTCGAGCCCTGCTGCATCATCTTCACGCGCTGGCCGGAGCGCAGCGTGCCGTCGATGACGCGGACCAGCACCACCACGCCCAGGTAGGCGTCGTACCAGGCGTCGACCAGCAGGGCCTTCAGCGGCTTGTCGGGGTCGCCCTTGGGCGGCGGGAGGCGGGTGACGATGGCCTCGAGCAGCTCGTGGATGCCAACGCCGGTCTTGGCCGAGGTCAGGATGGCGTCGGAGGCGTCCAGGCCGATGACGTCCTCGATCTGTTGGCGGATCCGCTCGGGTTCGGCGGCCGGCAGGTCGATCTTGTTGAGGACCGGGACGATCTCGTGGTTGTTGTCGATGGCCTGGTAGACGTTGGCCAGGGTCTGGGCCTCGACGCCCTGAGAGGAGTCCACCACCAGGATCGAGCCCTCGCAGGCGGCGAGGCTGCGGGAGACCTCGTAGGCGAAGTCCACGTGACCGGGGGTGTCCATGAGGTTGAGGACATAGTCCTCGCCGTCGTCGGCCCGGTAGGCCAGGCGGACGGTCTGGGCCTTGATGGTGATCCCGCGCTCGCGCTCGATGTCCATGTTGTCGAGCACCTGCTCGGTCATCTCGCGCTTGGTCAGCGCGCCGGTCTCCTGGATCAGGCGGTCGGAGAGCGTGGACTTGCCGTGGTCGATGTGCGCGACGATCGAGAAGTTGCGGATGTGGGACAGAGGCGTGGTCATTGTCCGCCCCTCTAGCACATTCGCATGCGCGCGGTAGGGAGGCGGTTGCCGCACACTCCTCTCGCTCGTCATGGCCGGGCTTGTCCCGGCCATCCAGATGCACCGATCGAGGTGATTGCCCGCGGCCGATCCGCTCTGTCTTCTGGCGGCGGCGCCTGCGTTTCTGGATGGCACCCCGGGTCGTGTCGCGACGCGACCCGCCCGAGGGCAGGCTTCCAAGCCCGGCCATGACGAGCAAGTGAGGATGCGCGCCAACGTGGTTAATGTCCCATTAAGGCGACAGGCGGCATCCAGGGCGTTGGGCGGGCGCCCTGATTCACGTTTTCGGAGGCGAAGAACCGCCATGGATCGACGCAAACTGCTGGCTTCGGGCCTGGTCACCCTGGCCGCCCCCACCCTGGCGCGGGCGCAACAGCCGACCCAGCTGCCGCCGGCCGAAGCCCCGCCGCCGCCGAACTCGCAGCCGTCCTATCCGACCGGCGGGGCCACCGGCGGCCCCGCGCCGACCTACAGCCAGGACGAGATCGTCAACAACGTCTCCGACTTCCTGGGCGTGACCGCGGAGGCCGCGGGCGCGGCGGTCGAGCGGCTGTTCGCCAACAACGGCCGGCCCACGGCCTATATCGCCGGCGAGGAGGGCTCGGGCGCCTTCATCCTGGGCCTGCGCTACGGCCGCGGCCTGATGTACATGAAGGAACGCGAGCCGATGGAGGTGTTCTGGCAGGGCCCCTCGGTCGGCTGGGACTGGGGCGGCAACGCCAGCCGGGTCTTCACCCTCTGCTACAACCTGCAGGTCCCGGAAACGATCTTCCAGCGCTACCCGGGCGTCGAGGGGTCGGCCTACCTGGTGGGCGGCCTGGGCGTGAACTACCAGCGCGCCGAGGACGTGACCCTGGCCCCGATCCGAGCCGGCGTCGGCCTGCGCCTGGGCGCCAACATCGGCTACCTGGCCTACACCCGGAAGCGCAACGTCATCCCGTTCTAGGCTTCGCTCCTCCCCAGCACCGAAGAGTGCGGGGGAGGGGGATCGCGAAGCGGTGGAGGGGGCGCGAAGCCCCAGTCACCGAGCTTGAGGCCTTACGCCCCCTCCGTCTCGTCGCGTTCCGCGCCGATCCACCTCCCCCGTCGTCTACGCGACTGGGGAGGAGCGCTTCATCGTCCGTCCAGACTCGCCCCCACCCGCTGCGTCGGGGTATCGAAGAGGCCTCGGCCGGGGACGTGGTTGAGCTCAAGGCGGATGCCGTCGGGGTCTTCGAACAGCACGGCGTAGTAGTCGGGCGCCCAGGGTTCGTCCTGCGGCGGGTGGACGATGGTCGCGCCGATCTCGAGCAGGAAGGCATGGAGCGCATCGACGTCCGCGCGCTCTCGGGCCCGCCAGCAGTGATGATGCAGACCCACTCGGAACTGCACGAAGCGCTGGCCGGCGTGCTCCGGTTCGGGCCGGCGGATGCCGAAGCCGGTGCGGCCGCCCACGCAGTAGTAGGTGTCCGGGCTGTCGGCGACCTCGCGCATGCCCAGGAACGGCAGCAGCTGGCGATAGAAGGCCACCGAGCGCTCGAAGTCGCCCGCGGTGATGAAGGTGTGCGCGACGCCGTTGACTTCCATGGGCGCAGATTGCCGCCGGCGCCGTCGCGGGAGTCAACTCGCCCAACGTCGTCATCCCACGGTCAGCCGAAGGCTGATCCGGGGACCCATGCGGGCGCTCCACATCCTGGAACTTGGCTTGGGTCCCCCGGTCCGCCCTGGCGGGCGGCCGGAGGATGACCAGCTTGAAGGTTCAGCCCCGCAGCTTCGCCCCGACCGCCTTCTCGGCTGCGGCGACGATCCGGCCGGAGAGGCCTTCGATCTCGCCGTCGGTGAGGGTCTTCTCCCGCGGCTGGACGACCACTTCGACGGCGACCGACTTCATGCCCTCGGGCACGCCCTGGCCGGCATAGACGTCGAAGATGCGCGCGTCGGCGATCAGGGCCTTGTCGGCGCCCAGGATCGGACGGACGAGGTCGCCGGCCGGGGTGTCGGCGCCGACCAGGAAGGCGAAGTCGCGCCGGAGCGGCATCAGGGGCGAGAGCTCCAGGGCCGGCTTGGTCTTCACGCCCTTGCGCTTCGGCTCGGGGATGGCGTCCAGGTTGACCTCGAAGGCCAGCATGGGGCCGTCGGCGTCGATGGCCTTGAGGATGCGCGGGTGCAGCTCGCCGAACTCGGCGATCACCACCTTGGGCCCGAGCTGGAGGCGCGCCGAGCGGCCTGGGTGCCACCACGCGGCGTTCTGGCCCTGGACCACCTGCAGGGTGGGCGCGCCGACCTCGTCCAGCAGCGCCAGCAGGTCGGCCTTGAGCTCGAACAGCGGGTCGGCGCCGGTCTTGGCCCACGACTTCGGCGGGTGCGGGGCCAGCAGCGCGGTGACCGCCGTCCACTGATCCGCCGGCTGGTCGCCGCGGAAGTTCGGGCCGACCTCGAAGATCGCGACGTCGGCGAAGCCCTTGCGGGCGTTGCGCGCGGCGGCGTCGATCAGGTTGGCGAGCGCCGAGGGGCGCATGGTCGAGAGGTCGGCGGCGATGGGGTTGGTCAGGACCAGCTCAGGCTGGCCGCCGTCGAAGAGCGCGGCCCAGTCGCGGCGCATGAAGCTCCAGGTGACGGCCTCGGCATAGCCGCGCGCGGCCATCTGTCGGCGGGCGTCGCGCATCCGGCGCTGGCGCACGGTGAGTGCGCCGCCGGGCGGGCGGGCGATCTCCGGCAGGGGCTCCACCGGCAGGTTGTCGAAGCCCTCGATGCGGGCGACCTCCTCGACGAGGTCGGCCTTGCCTTCCACGTCGCGGCGCCAGGACGGCGGCGTGACAGTGTCGCCGTCGACCTTGAAGCCGAGCTTGGTCAGGATCTCGTCGATCCGCGCCGGGCCGACGTCGAGGCCTGACAACTTCTTCACATAGGCGCGGTCGAAGGTGATGGCGGCGGGCGGCGCGGGCGCCTGGCCCGACACGCGCACCTCGGACGGCTCGCCGCCGCAGAGGTCGAGGATCAGGCGGGTGGCCAGTTCCAGGCCGGGGACCAGGGACTCCGGGTCGACGCCGCGGGCGAAGCGGTACTGGGCGTCGGAGTTGATGCCGGTGGCGCGGCCGGTCTGGGCCGTGCGGATCGGGTCGAACCAGGCGCTCTCCAGGA